>WNGC01000575.1_pt1 | contig 22075 bp, 19 predicted proteins | sample 5400051 | NCBI WGS metagenome assembly WNGC01 (sample SAMN13153368, study PRJNA577476) | soil metagenome | isolation source: 20 cm soil or saprolite under grassland replicate 2 | place: USA:California | collected 2016-06-15
CAGGGCAAGGCGCACGCGCCCTGCATCATCTTCATCGACGAAATCGATGCCGTCGGCCGCCACCGCGGCGCCGGCCTCGGCGGCGGTCACGACGAGCGCGAGCAGACGCTCAACCAGCTTCTCGTCGAAATGGATGGATTTGAAAGCAATGATGGTGTAATCCTGCTCGCGGCCACGAACCGTCCCGATATCCTCGATCCCGCGCTGTTGCGGCCGGGACGCTTCGATCGCCAGATCGTGGTCGATATGCCCGATCTCAAGGGCCGCGAACAGATCCTGCGCGTGCACGTGCGCAAGATTCCGATGGCCACTGGGGTGAACCTGGAGCGCATCGCCCGCGGCACCCCGGGGCTCGCCGGCGCGGAGCTTGCCAACATCGTCAACGAAGCCGCCCTGCTCGCCGCGCGCCGCAACAAGGCGCAGGTGGACGCGCAGGACTTCGAGGACGCGAAGGACAAGGTGATGCTCGGCCTCGAGCGGAAGAGCCGTGTGCTGTCGGAGGAGGAGCGCCGGCTCGTGGCCTATCATGAAGCCGGCCACGCCCTCGTGGGACTCACGGTGCCGGACGCCGATCCGCTGCACAAGGTGACGATCATCCCGCGCGGCCGTTCGCTGGGCCTCACGGCATATCTCCCCGAGGAAGCGCGATGGCGTACGGCGGCCGCTGCGCCGAGGAGCTCGTGTTTGGGCCGGAGAAGGTGACGACGGGCGCCGCGCAGGACATCCAGCAGGCCACGAACATCGCGCGGCGCATGGTGACGCAGTTCGGCATGAGCAAGCTGATCGGGCCGATCGCCGTCGGCGACCGCGAGCAGGAGATCTTCCTCGGCCGCGAGGTCGTGCAGCGGCGCGAGATCTCGGATCGCACGGCGCAGCTCGTCGATGAGGAAGTGAAGAGCATTCTCGAGCGCGCGTACGCGGAGGCGGAGCGGATTCTGAAGGAGCGCCGCCCGGCACTCGATCGCGTGGCTGCCGCGCTGCTCGAGCGCGAAACGCTCGAGCGCGAGCTGGTGGAGATGGCGATCGCAGGCCAGCCGCTGCCGCCGTACGTCCCACCGCCGCCGCCGACGCGAGCCGAAGGTGCTGCGGAAGGAGAGAAGGAGAAGTCGCGCGGCGAGCGCGCTTCCGGTGGCATGCTCCGGAATCCGCCGCCCGAGCCCGCCGGGGCGTGACCGCACCGGATCTTTCCAAATTCCGTATTAACCGTGATGACCCACCGCCCGCGGTGAAGCGGGCGCTGGGTCGTGTTTTGTGGCTCGCCGGCGCCGCCGTCATCATCATTGCCGCGTTCGTGATCATCAGCCGGCGCGGTGGAGCGGTGCCGGTGCGAGTGATCACCGTGAACGCGAGCGGGGCGCAGGGAGCAGGGAGCGGCGGTGGCGGCGGGGTTGCGGTGGTAGCCAATGGGTACGTCGTCGCCCGCACCAAAGCCGCCGTCTCGGCAAAGATCCCCGGACGGCTCGCGATGCTCAACGTGAGTGAGGGCTCACGGGTCGAGAAAGGCGCCGTGATCGCGCGACTCGATAACGCCGACTACGCCGCGGCGGTGGGACAGGCCGAGGCCGGACTGGCGAGCGCCAAAGCGACACTCATCGAGGCCCAATCCGATCGTGATCAGCTGCAGCGCGAGTTCGATCGCGTGAAAAACATCCGCGCCGAAAATCCCAATCTTGTTTCACCGCAGGACGTGGAGAACGCGGAGAGCCGCGCCCGTCAGGGTGACGCGCGCGCGCAGGCGCAACAAGCGCGGGTCGACGCGGCGGCGGCTGCGCTGCGCATGGCGCAGGCGAATCTCGAGAACACCTACATCCGCGCCCCGTTCAGCGGTACGGTGTTGCGCAAGGAAGCCGAAGTGGGCGAGGTCGTGGCGCCGTCCGTGGGCGGTGGTCTCACGCGCGGCGCCGTCGTCACGATGGCCGATCTCGCGACCCTCGAGGTGGAAGTCGACGTGAACGAGGCCTACATCGCGCGCGTGCGCAATGGGCAGCAGGCGCGCATCACGCTCGATGCGTATCCCGACACGGCATTTCGCGGCACGGTGCGACAGGTCGTACCGACCGCCGATCGCCAGCGCGCGACGGTGCAGGTGAAGGTCGCGATCGTCGATCGCGATCCTCGCATCCTCACCGAGATGGGCGCCAAAGTCGAGTTTCTCGAGCCGCAAGCCGCGGCCGCCGGGACGTCGTCGCAACCGCAGCGCGTGCGGATCACGGTGCCCGCCGAGGCGGTGCGCACCGACAACGGCCGCGACGTCGTGTGGGTGGTACGCGACGGACGGTTACAAAAACGTGACGTTGACGCAGGTCCGGTCAGCGGTAATTTCCGCGAGATTCGTGCGGGACTCTCAGGTGGCGAGCAGCTCCTCGTCGGCGGTGTTGAAACGCCCCGCGAGGGCCAGCGCGTGAAGCCGAATAATCAATAATCAATAATCAATGATCAATGATCATTGAACACTCAACATTCAACATTGGACATTCGTCAGCATGGCGCTCGTAGAGATTCGCAACGTCTACAAATCGTTCCAGCGCGACACGCAACGCATCGATGTGTTCACCGGGCTCACCCTCGATATCGCCGCGGGCAGCTTTACGGCGCTGATGGGGCCGTCCGGATCGGGCAAATCGACGCTGCTCAATCTCATCGCGGGACTCGACCGGCCCACGAGCGGGACGGTGCGCGTGGCGGACGCAGAGGTGAGCAGCATGACGTCGGGTCAGCTCGCGGCGTGGCGGTCACGCAACATCGGATTCGTCTTCCAGTCGTTCAATCTCCTGCCGGTGCTCACGGCGTATCAGAACGTCGAACTGCCGCTCCTGCTCACGAAGCTCTCACGCAAGGACCGGGACGAGCGCGTGCGGCTCGCGCTGCAGGTGGTGGGCCTGGGCGACCGCGCCGATCACTATCCGCGCCAGCTCTCGGGCGGACAGGAGCAGCGCACGGCGATCGCGCGCGCCATCGTGGCCGATCCGACTCTGATTCTGTTGGACGAGCCCACGGGCCAGCTTGACGGGAAGAGCTCCCAGGAAGTGCTGGCACTGTTGCAGCGCCTCAATGAGGAGTTCACCAAGACGATCGTGATCGTGACGCACGACGCCCACGCGGCGGACCGGGCGAAATCGACGCTGCACCTCGAGAAGGGCGATCTCATCGAAAAAGCGGCCGTGGCGTGAAGTATCTCCCGCTCGTCCTGGCGAACCTCGGGCGCCACAAGCGGCGCACGATTCTGACGATCCTCAGCGTGGCGCTGGCGCTGTTTCTCTTCGCCTCGCTGCGCACGGTCGTCACGACGATTGCGGCATCGTCGCAGTTCGGCGGGGCTCGGCGGCTCGTCGCGCTCAACGCCACCGGCCTCGTCTTCCCCCTGCCGCTCGCGTACGCGAACCGCATCAAAGCGATGCCCGGGGTGCACAATGTGAGCTGGGCGAACTGGTTCGGCGGGCGTTATGGTGACGGCAAGCGCTTCTTCGCGAACTTCGCGGTGGACGCTGAATCATATCTGGCGATGTATCCCGAGATCGTGATTCCGCCGGATCAACGACAGGCGTTCCTGCAGGACCGCTCGGCCGCGCTCATCGGCAAGCGGCTGTTGAGCGAGTTCGGCTGGAAGCTCGGACAAAACGTCACGCTCCAGGGCACCATCTTCCCCGGCGATTGGACCTTCACGGTTCGGGCGGTCTACACGCCCACCGACCCCGCGATTGGTGACGACGTGCTGATCTTCCATCACGAATACTTCGACGAGCGCATCGGCCGCGCGGGGATCGCGGGTTGGTACATCGTCGAGATCAACAACGCCGCGGACGCTCCGGTGGTCGCCAAGCGAATCGACGACGCATTCCGTAATTCCAGCTCTCCGACCAAGACGGGCACGGAGCGGGAATTCCAGGCCAGCTTCGCGACGATGTGGGGCAATGTGAGCCTGCTGATGGGTACGATCGGCCTGGCCGTCGTCTTCGCCATCTTGCTCGTCACCGCGAATGCGATGATGATGAGCGCCCGCGAGCGCACCGGCGAGGTTGCCGTCCTCAAGACGATCGGGTTCTCCGACCGGCTGCTCTTCGGCATCGTGATGCTCGAAGCGGGCGTGCTGGCGCTGACGGGCGCGTTTCTCGGATTAGGTGGGGCGAAGCTGCTCTACAAGGCCACGAACTTCAATGCGAACGGCTTCCTCCCCGGCTTCAACGTGACCGGCGCCACGCTGGTGCTTGGCGCCGTGGTCGCTGTCGCCCTGATGCTCGCGAGCGGGTTGGTGCCCGCGCTGCGCGCGGCCCGGCTGCCGGTCGTGCAGGCACTGCGGCACGTCGAATGAAAATCCCTTTCCTTTATAATCTCCGCAGCGTGCTGCAGCGTCCCTACTCCACGGCGCTGACGGCGCTGGGCATCGCGCTCGTCGTGGCCGTGTTCATCGGCATGCTCGCGCTCGCGAATGGCTTCCGCGCCGCGCTCGCGAAAACCGGATCGAACGCGAACGTCATCGTGCTGCGGCGTGGCGCCGATTCCGAGCTGTCGAGCGGCCTCCCGCGCGAGACCGCGAGCATGATCGCGGCGTCGCCGCACGTCGCTACCGGCGCCGATGGCCGGCCGCTCGTGTCGCCCGAGGTATACGTGCTGATTCCGCTCGCCAAGGGATTCGACACGACGCAGGTTGCCAACGTGGTCGTCCGCGGGGTGAGCGATCAGGCGTGGACGGTGCGCCAGAATGTGCAGGTCGTGGAGGGGCAGCGCCCGGCCTCCGGCCAGCCGGAAGTCTGCGTCGGCAAACGGCTCACCACGCGCTTCCCGCATACGGGCATCGGTCAAACGCTGCGGTTCGCGGGTCGCGATTGGAAGGTGACCTGTCATTTCACCGCCGCCGGCTCCGCCTTCGAGTCGGAAGTGTGGGGCGAGAACGAGCAGCTCATGCCGGTGTTTCGCGGTCCGTACTTCCAATCGATCACCTTCCGGCTGAAAGATCCCGCGGCCTTTGACGACGCGCGGCGCGCGCTGCAGGACGACAAGCGCATGACGGTGGACGCGCACCGCGAGTACGACTTCTACGCGCAGCAATCGCAGTTGCTGGGCAGCATCCTCACCAAGCTCGCCTGGGCGATCACGATCATCATGGCCATCGGCGCCATTTTCGGCGCGGTAAACACGATGTACGCGGCGATCTCGGCGCGCAGCCCGGAGATCGCGGTGCTGATGACGCTCGGCTTCCGGCCGTTCAGCGTGCTCACGAGCTTCCTGGTCGAGGCCGCGATCATTGCCGCGGTCGGCGGCCTCGTCGGCTGTCTCATCGCGATCCCGATCAATGGACTCGTCACGAGCACCACCAACTGGGCCAGCTTCAGCGAAATCGCCTTCAGCTTCCGCATCACGCCGCTGCTCTTGCTGATCGGCTTCCTGTTCGCGGTGGTGATGGGCATCATCGGCGGCTTCTTCCCCGCGTGGCGAGCCGCACGGCTGCGCGTCATTCAAGCGCTGCGGTAACCCTTCCATGAAAGTCACCGCGCTCGCCGCGCACACGCCCGAAGCGGTGCGCGCGGCGCTCGCGGCGCGGGGCTGGGAAGGCCAGCCCGCCTGGTTCGCGGCGACCGGCATCCAGCCCCTCGCCGTGCTCATCGAAGACATCACCGAGGACGAGCGCGAAGCCCTGGTGCACTGGGGCGCCAAGTCGGGTGCCGATGTGTTGACCGGCAATGGCTGGGCGCTCGTGGCCGGCGCGGCGAGCCGGCTTGCGCCGCTCGCGCGCTATGACCGCGCGCCGGCCGCGCTCGCGCGGCTCGCGCCGGTGCTGGGCCGCATCCTCGCGGCGCGCGCCGACCCTGCGCGGACCTGGGCGATTCGAGGCGGGGAAGTACCGCTCGACAAACCGATCATCATCGGAATCCTCAACGTCACGCCTGATTCGTTTTCGGACGGTGGACGGCTGTCCAGCGTGGACGCCGCGGTCGCGCACGGCGCACGGCTCACGACGGACGGCGCACGGCTGTTGGATGTCGGCGGTGAGTCCACGCGTCCCGGCGCCGCTCCCGTCCCGATCAAGGAAGAGATCGCCCGCATCGTGCCGGTGATCGAGCGACTGGCGAAGGAGGGTGCCGTGCCGATCTCGGTCGATACGCGCAAAGCCGAGGTGGCGCGCGCCGCGCTCGACGCCGGCGCGGCGGTGATCAACGACGTGTCCGCATTGGGCTTCGATCCGGAATTGGCAAACGTGGCGCGCGCTGCGGACGCCGGCGTCATCCTGATGCACATGCGCGGAACGCCGGCCACCATGGATGATCTCGCAAAGTATGCGCATGTGGCGGCCGAGGTGTCGGCGGAACTGGCGGCAATAGCGGCAAAGGCGGCAGAGCGGGGAATCGCGCCGGAGCGCATCGTGGTGGATCCGGGATTTGGATTCGCCAAGACGGCGACGCACAACTTCCGGCTGCTCGATGAACTGGCAACGATCGTCGCCCTGGGCTATCCTGTAGCGGTCGGCCTGTCGCGCAAGCGGTTTTTGGGAGCGGCGACGGGCCGTCCGGTGGAAGATCGCGATCGAGCTACCGCCGTCGCGTGCGCCCTGGCATGGGAGCGGGGGGCGCGGCTGTTCCGGGTCCACGACGTCGCCCTGGCGCGCGAGGCCCTCACTCTGGCGAGCGCTACCACGAACCCAACGTGAACGTAGACGCCTTCAAGTTTCTCACGCCGCGGTTGTGGCCGGATCTGTTCGAGATCCTGCTCGTGTCGTTCGTCATCTACCGCTTTCTGTTGTTCCTGGTCGGCACGCGGGCGCTGCAGATCGTCATCGGGCTCGTGATTCTGTCGCTCACCTATTTCGTGGCCGTGTTCGCGAAGTTCACCATGATCAGCACGCTGCTGGGGGTCGTGTTCACCTATGGCGCGTTCGCCGCCGTCGTGGTATTCCAACCGGAGCTGCGCAACGCGCTCGCCCGCCTCGGGCAATCGCGCTTCATGCGCGCCTTCTCGCGCGGCGACCGCCAGTCCGTCGCGGAGGAGATCGCCGAGGCGCTCGATCGGCTGTCGCGCGCGGGGACCGGCGCGATCATCGCCGTCGAAGGCGACATCGGGCTCGAGGAATTCATCACGACCGGCGTGCCGATGGAAGCGAAGGTATCGGCCGATCTGGTCACGACGATCTTCACGCCCTACTCGCCGCTGCACGACGGCGCGATCCTGATTCGCGGCGACCAGATCATCGGCGCGGGCTGCGTGCTGCCGCTCACGCAGTTCAAAGTCGCCGACAAGTCGCTCGGCACGCGCCATCGCGCCGCCCTGGGGCTCTCGGAAGAGACCGACGCCACCGTGCTCGTCGTGTCGGAGGAGACATCGACGATTTCGGTCGCGAGCCATGGCCTCCTTTATCGCCATCTCACGCCCCAGCAAGTCCGTGACCTTCTCTCCGGCGTCGTCTCGCATCTCGAGGGCGGCGAGCGCGTGACTCAACCTGCGACCTGAACGCCCCCCGTACCGGGAAGCGGCCTGTGTCGCGCTCCTGGTTTTCATCGGCTATGTGATCACCCTCGCGCCCACCGTCACCCTGTGGGATGCGGGCGAGTTTATCACCGCGGCGAAGGTCCTCGGCGTGCCCCATCCACCGGGCACGCCGCTGTTCGTGTTGATGGGGCACGTCTGGGCGCAAATCCTCGACGTCGGCGGTTACGCCTGGCGCTTGAACAGCATGAGCGCGGCGTTCGCGGCGGCGGGGGCTGGGTGTTTCTTCCTGGTCGGGCACCGGCTCCTCGCCGGCGAGTCGGAGCTCACGCGTACCGGCGGCGCTGCGGCGGGCGCGCTGCTCTCGGCGTTCGCCTTCACCGCGTGGCAGAACAGCAACGAGACCGAGGTCTATACGGTCGCGACGTTCAGCATCGCGGCGATCTGCTGGCTGTGCGTTCGCTGGCGCGATCTCCGCGGCTCGCCGCGCGCGCCTCACGTGCTGCTGCTGATCGTCTACATCGCCGCGCTCTCGATCGGGAACCATCTCCTCGCGCTCCTCGTCGGGCCGGCGGTCTCACTGTTCATCTGGCACACGCTGCGCGCGGCGCCGGCTGCCGATCCGGACGAGCGCGGGGCGGAATGGGCGGAATGGGCAGCCCTGAGCGCGCTGTGGATCCTGCTAATCGGAGTCGGGTTGGGAAGCACGGTGCTGCTCATCGTGGGCGGCTCGCTCTTCGTCGGCGCGGTCGCCGCGGGCGCGATGGCGCGCGCATTTGCCTTTCCCCTGGTCGCGCTGGCGGTCGCCGCAGTCGGCGTGTCGATCTACGCTTTTCTGTATATCCGCGCGGGACAGCAGCCGTTGCTCAACGAAGCCGATCCCCAGACCTGGACCAACCTGCTGAAGGTGATCCGCCGCGACCAGTACGGCGCGCGCGGGCTCCTCGACAATCCGATGTTCTTGCCGGGCGAGGGCAACCCCGGCCGCAATATCACGCTGATCGGCCAGCAGTTCGTCAACTATTTCCAGTATTGGTCGTGGCAGTGGGGGCGCGCGTTGCCCATCGCAGGGGTCATTGCGATAACGCTGCTGTACACCGGGCTGGGCGTGATCGGTTTCGATTTCGCGCGGCGCGACCGCAGCGTTGCGTATCTCCTCGGCGCGCTCTGGCTCGTGACCGGGTTCGGTCTCGTCATCTACATGAACTTCAAGCCGGGCTTTTCGCTGTTCTGGAACCAGTACACGACCATCGGGCAACATGAAGTGCGGGAGCGGGATTATTTCTTCGTGATGAGTTTCCAGGTGTGGGGAATGCTGGCCGGGATCGGTCTCGCGCGGCTCGCGCGCGCTGCTCCGCGTGTGGTGCTGGCGGTCGCGGCGCTCGTCGCCGTGCTGCCGTTCGGGTTGAACTTCCGCTCCGCGACGCGCCGCCAGGCCGCTGACGCCACGATCGCGCGCGACTTCGCGTACGACCTGGTACAGTCGGTCGAGCCATACGGCGTGCTCTTCACGTTCGGCGACAATGACACTTTCCCGATCTGGTATCTCCAGGAGGTCGAAGGGATTCGCCAGGACGTCACGCTCATCAACCTGTCGCTCGCGAATCTCGATTGGTATCTGCAGCAGCTTGCGACGCGTCCCACGCGGCCGTTCGATTCGACGCAGGCGCCCGCGATCTATCGCGCCGCCCTGCCGCCGCAGTCGCCGGTGGGGAGGCCGGCGCTGGCGCTCCGGGTGCAGGACATCGATGCGATGCAGCCCATCCCGATCGAGCGGGATGTGGTCTATCGCGGTCCGGGTCTCGAGTTGTCGCTGCGGCAAGGGCAGATGCTGCGGGTTGCCGATCAGATCATTCTCTACACGCTGGCTGCCTATCTTCCGGCGCGCCGGCCCGTCACATTCGGCGTTTCGTCAGGTCGCGGCTCGTGGCTCGGACTCGATCCGCATCTCCTCTTCCAGGGGCTCGCATTCAAAGTCGTGCCGCACGCCGACACCGTCAAAGGGGCGGTGCGTGGCATTCAGGGCACGATGGTCGATACCGCGCGGACCGAGCTGCTGACGCTCGCAGTGTTTCGCTGGGCCAAGTTGTTCGCAGCCGATAGCCTCGCTCTCGACCCGGCCGCGGAGCAAGTCAGCAACTCATTCGCCGTTCCGTATTTGGAGCTGGGCAACGCAGCGGGGCTGCGGGGCGACCAGCGCCAGGCGATCGAGTACCTGCGCCGGGCGAACCACTTGAATCCCAGTCCTGCCCTGGAACAGATCATTCACCGCATCGAGTCGGAAGGGGTGAAGAGTCTCTTCAGCCGCTAGCCACGTGGTCACGTATATTGCACGGCTATGAGTTTCGAGGCCCTCCCGGCGCGGTTGCAGCAGGTGAGGGCCGAGATCGCGGCGACCGCGGATCACGCGGTGACGATCGTCGCCGTGACGAAAGGATTCGGGGTCGAGGCGATTCGCGCAGCACTGGTCGTGGGACTCGCCGACGTTGGAGAGAACCGCGTTCAGGAAGCGCTCGAGAAGCAGGAGACGTTGCGGGGCACAACGGGCATCCGCTGGCACCTGATCGGTCATGTGCAGCGCAACAAAGCCAAGCTGGTGCCGGGGCGTTTCGAGCTCGTGCATTCGGTGGATTCGCTCGCATTGGCGCGCGATCTGAGTCAGCGGGCGGCGACGCCGCTGCGGGCACTGTTGCAGGTGAACGTGGCGCGCGAGCCGCAGAAGAGCGGGTGCGCGCCGGACGAGGCCCGGCCGCTGGCGCGACAGATCGCCGCGCTCGAGAATCTACGCCTTGAAGGACTGATGACGGTGGCGCCGTTTACCGATGATGTGGAGGTGCAGCGCCGCACCTTTCGCGGGCTGCGCGTCCTGCGCGATACGATCAAGGAGGAGGAAGGTCTATGGCTGCCGACCCTCTCGATGGGGATGTCCGGCGACTACGCTACAGCGGTCGCGGAGGGAGCAACGGTGATCCGGTTGGGTACAGCCCTGTTCGGTCCGAGAACCACGTGAGCGACGACGCATTCGGGCTCACGCCGCTCGACGTCCGCAAACAGGAGTTCCGCAAAAGCCTGCGCGGCTACGACACGCTCGGCGTCGAGGATTTCCGCGCGCGCGTCGCTGATGCGCTGGAGCGCTCGCTGCGCGAAAAGCAGGTGCTCGAAGAGCGCGTCGCCGCGATGGCCGAGCAGCTGCGCGTGTTCCGCGAGCGCGAGAAGGCGATGAACGAAGCGCTCGTCGCCGCGCAGCAGCTGCGCCAGGATACGCGCAACGCCGCGGAGCGCGAGGCGCAGGTGATCGTGCGCGAGGCCGAAGCCGAAGCGAAGCGCCTGGTGGACGAAGCCAAAAACGCCGAAAGCGCGGTGCAGATCCGCATGGCGGAAACCGAGCGCCAATTCCAGCAGTACATCGGCGGATTTCGCGCCCTGCTCGAGCGACAGCTCGCGGAGCTGCGCGCACTCGACGGCCCCCGCGGGTGACACCGGTAGATGCTGCGGTCCGCGCCATCCAGGCGCGGGCCGCCGTCGTTCCTGAGGTCGCGGTCATTCTCGGAACGGGACTTGGTGCTTTGGCGGACGACCTGAAAGCCGAAGCGACGATCCCGTATTCCGACATTCCGGGCTTTCCGCTTTCCACCGTCGAGACCCACGCGGGTCGCCTGCTGTGCGGCGAGCTGTCGGGCCGGCGGGTCGCGATGATGCAGGGCCGCTTCCACCGCTACGAGGGCTACACACTGCAGCAGATCGCGTTTCCGGTGCGCGTGCTGCGCGCGCTGGGGGCCAGGACGCTGGTCGTCTCGAACATCTCGGGTGGCATGCATCCGCTCTGGGCGACCGGCGATCTGGTCTTGATCGCCGATCACATCAATCTGCTCGGCGACAACCCGCTGGCCGGGCCCAACGTCGATGCCGAAGGCCCGCGCTTCCCCGACATGTCCGCGGCCTACGATCCCGAGCTGCGGGCGTTGGCGCGCGCGGTCGCACTCGAGCACCGTATCGTGCTGCGCGAAGGCGTGTACGTCGCGGTCCCCGGGCCCAATCTCGAGACGCGCGCCGAGTATCGGATGCTGCGCGCGATGGGCGCCGACCTGGTCGGCATGAGCACCGTGCCGGAGGTGATCACCGCCGTGCACCAGGGGATGCGCGTGCTCGGGCTATCGATCATCACCGATACCTGTCTGCCCGACGCGCTCGAGCCGACGTCGGTGGAAAAAATCATCGCCGTGGCGCGCGCCGCCGAGCCGCAGCTGGCGGCCGTCGTGCACGGCGTGCTGGAGCGCTTGCGCTGATGTCGTATCCGCCGTCTGATGCAGCGCTGACGATCGACGCGCTCGAGCGCGAGCTGCTCGCGGCGTGGAAACAGGAGCGGCTGTTCGCGCGCGTCACCGAAGCAACCCGCTACGGCCCGCCGTTCATCTTCTACGAGGGGCCGCCGACCGCGAATGGCCGGCCCGGCATCCATCATGTCTTCTCGCGCACCCTCAAGGATCTGATTTGCCGCTTCCACACCATGCTCGGGCAGTCGGTGACGCGCATCGCGGGATGGGACACGCACGGGCTGCCCGTCGAGATCGAAGTCGAGAAGGCGCTGAACATCAGCGGCAAGAAGCAGATCGAAGCATACGGCGTCGAGCGCTTCAACCAGCTGTGCAAGGAAAGCGTCTTCAAGTACAAGGCCGATTGGGAAGCGATGTCGGACCGGATCGGGTACTGGCTGGACTACGAGCATCCGTACATCACCTACACCAATTCCTACATCGAGACGGTGTGGTGGTTGCTCAAGAAGCTGCACGAGAAGGCGCTGCTCTATCGCGGCCACAAGGTCCTGCCGTACTGCCCGCGCTGCGGCACCGCGCTCTCGTCGCACGAGGTGGCCCAGGGGTACGAGACCGTCCAGACGAATTCCGTCTACGTCACCTTCCCGCTCGCCGGCGATACGGCGCGGCAGCTCGTGATCTGGACGACGACCCCGTGGACGCTCCTGTCCAACGTCGCGGTCGCGGTGCATCCCGATCTCGAGTACGGCGAATGGGACGTGGACGGCGTGCGGTACATCGCGGCGGTGCAGCGCGCGGCCGATGTCCACGTGCACGGCAAGCCGCTGGCGCAGGCCCGGCGTGTGGCAGCCTATCCGGGACGAGACCTCGTGGGCCAGAAGTACACCCCGCCGCTGGATGTCGTGCCGTTGTCCACTGACCGTCGCGGGCAGCGCTACGTCGTCGTGCCCGGATCGTTCGTGACTGCCGACGAAGGCACTGGGCTGGTGCACATGGCGCCCGCGTTCGGCGCCGACGACTACGCGCTGGGACAGCAGCACGGACTCGTCCTCGTCAATCCCGTTGCGCTGGACGGCACATTCCAGGGCACGCGCTGGCCGGAGATCGAAGGGAAGCTGGTCACGGACAAGGAGACGAACCGGCTGATCATCGAGCGGCTCAAGCACGAAGGCCGCTGGCTCGAGACCAAGCCCTACACGCATAGCTATCCCTTTTGCTGGCGCTGCGACTCGGCGCTGATCTACTACGCTCGCAGCTCCTGGTTCGTGCGCACGACGGCGGTGAAAGCGCGGATGCTCGAGGTGAACGCCGACGTGGACTGGCATCCGCCGGAGACGGGTGCCGGCCGGTTTGGCGAATGGCTGGAGAACAACGTCGATTGGGCGCTGTCGCGCGACCGCTACTGGGGCACGCCGCTCAACGTCTGGGAATGCGACGAGCACCACGAACACCGCGAGGTGATCGGCTCATATGAGGAATTGGCGCAGCGCTGGGGGAAGGCGCTGCCTCAGGACTTCGAACCGCACAAGCCGTTCATCGACACCTATCACTGGAAGTGCGCCGAGTGCGCGGGCACGATGCGCCGCGTGCCGGAGGTGATTGACGCCTGGTTCGATTCGGGCTCGATGCCCTACGCGCAGTGGCATTATCCGTTCGAGCACCAGGCGGATTTCAAGGCCCATTTCCCCGCCGACTACATCTGCGAGGGCGTGGACCAGACGCGCGGCTGGTTTTACTCGTTGCTCGCGATCGGCGTGACGGCATTCGATGCGGCCGTCTACAAGCACGTGATTGTCAACGACATGGTGCTCGACGAGCACGGGCTGAAGATGTCGAAGAGTCGCGGCAATGTCGTTGATCCGATGAAGGCGGTCGCGGAGCACGGCGCCGACGCAGTGCGGCTCTATCTCGTTGCGCAGAGCCAGGTCTGGCTGCCCAAGCGGTTCGATGAGCGACAGATCCCGGAAATCGCCGGTGGATTTCTCAACACGCTGCGATCCACGTACGATTTTTTCCGCCGCTACGCGGAGGACTGGAATCCCCCGGCCGCCGAGAACGCGACGCCCGCCGAGCAGCGTCCCGCGGCGGACCGGTGGCTGCTCGCCCGGCTCGACGAAGTTGTCCTGACCGTGCGCCAGGCGTGGGCGGCCTACGACGTCACAACGGGTGTGCGCGCGATCATGGATTTCGTGGGCGAGGATCTGTCGCGCTGGTACGTGCGCCGCAACCGCCCACGCTTCTGGGCGCCCGATCGCGCCACCGATCCGGTGGCGCTCGAAACACTGCACGAGGTCCTCGTGGCGGCGGTGCGGCTGCTCGCGCCCGCGGCCCCGTTCATCTCCGATTGGGTGCATCGGGCGCTGACCGGCGTGTCGGTGCACCTTGCGCCGTTCCCGATGGACGGCGGGCATCGCGAGCCCGAGCTGCTGACGGCGATGAACACGGTGCGGCGCTTGGCGTCATTGGCTCGCGCGGCCCGGGAATCCCGCAATCTGCGAGTGCGCCAACCCCTGGCCCGGATGCAGGTGGCCGTCCCGGCCGCGGGGCAGGGCCCGGCCTTGTCGGACCTGTTAGATATTCTGGCTGCCGAAGTCAACGTAAAAGACGTCCAGGTCGTCGCCTCCGACCATGATCTGGTGCGGCTTCGGGGAAAAGCCAATTTTCGCACCCTCGGGAAACGCTACGGCAAGGAGACGCCCCGTGCCGCGGCCGCCGTCGCGGAGCTCGGCGCGGCGGAGCTCCAGGCGTTGGAGCAGGGTACGGCCGTGCAGTTCGGGGAGTGGGAATTCCGTGCCGAAGACGTGACGGTCGCGCGCGAAGTGGCGAGCGAATGGCTCGTGCAGTCCGAAGGGCCATACGTCGTCGCGCTCGATCCGTCGCTGAGCGACGACTTGATCCAGGAAGGACTGGCGCGCGAGATCGTGAATCGCGTGCAGCGTCTCCGCAAAGAGGCGGGTTACGAATACACGACGCGCATCGAGTTGAGCGTCTCCGGTGCCGAGGATCTGGTGGCGGCGATCCGTGCGTTTCAGAGTTTCGTCGAAGGGGAAACGTTGGCGCGGCGCCTGGTGTTGGGCGAAGTACTGGATGCGCCCGACTTGCAACGGGAAATCGATATCGAAGGACGCCGCGCCGTCATCGCGCTGCGGCGTCACGATGGACGAAAGGGCGGAGCACGATAAATGCCGACAAAATCTACCAAAGTGAAATCCAAGGGGCTCAACAAGAAACAGTTGACCCATCTGGAGAAGCGCCTGCTCGAAGAGCGTGCCCGCGTGATCAAGGAGCTGGGACACTACGGCGAGTCGTTCAACTCGAGCCTGCAAGCCTCCGACGGCGATCTCTCGAGCTACTCGTTCCATATGGCCGATCAGGGCACGGACGCGATGGAGCGCGAGAAGCAGTTCCTGTTCGCCTCGCAGGAGGGCCGCTATCTCTGGCACGTGAACGAAGCGCTGCGGCGCCTGTACGGCGCGCCCGAGCGCTTCGGCCTGTGCGAGCAATGCGGCGAGCCGATCGGGTTCGACCGGCTGGATGCGTTGCCCCACGCCCGGCTCTGCATCAAGTGCAAGGCCAAAGAGGAAGATGGAAAACGCCGCTGAGCGCCGGCTGTTCTGGGCGACGGCCACGGCCGTCGTCGTCGCGGATTTCGTCACCAAGCTCATCGCGGAATCGTTTCTCGCGCGGCGTCTGCCCTTGCGGGTCGTGGGCGACGTCGTCCAGCTGCGGCTGGTCTATAATGAAGGGGCCGCGTTCGGGCTCCATCTCGGCGACAACTCGCGCTGGATTTTCTTCGGGCTCGCCATCATCGCCCTGTTCGTGCTGGGATCGCTCGTGCGCAGCACGCGTCCCGGCGATCGCTTTCGCCTGGTCGCGCTCGCGCTCGTCTGCGGCGGCGCGGTCGGCAACCTGATCGACCGCATCCGCAGCGCGCAGGGGGTGGTCGACTTCGTCGACATCGGCGTCGGCGCATGGCGCTGGCCTACGTTCAACGTCGCCGATTCGGCGATTACGATCGGCGCGATCGCGCTGGGACTCTCGCTCTGGCAGGAAGGGCGCGCGCAACAGCGCGCGAAGGAGGCTCGAGCCGCCGAACCTTGAACATCACCTTTTGCGTCGTGGCACATACCGAACGTCTCGATCGATTCCTCGCCGACCAGCTCGCCTTTTCCCGTACTCAGGCCGGACGTCTCATCGCCGATAAGCGCGTCACCGCGGGCGGCAAAGTGCTGCGCGCCTCCGCGCTGCTCGAGCGCGGGGACGAAGTCACCGTCGAATTGCCGCCCGACGAGCCGCCCCCACGCACCTACGCGCCCGCGCACGCGGACCTGCGCTTTGTGTACGAGGACGAGCACCTCGCCGTGCTCGACAAGCCGGCCGGCCTCGTCGTCCATCCCGGCCCGGGGCATTGGGACGACACCCTCGTCAACGTCCTGATCGGCCGCGGCACCGACCTGTCGAGCGGGCCGACGGAAGGCCGGCCGGGAATCGTGCACCGGCTCGACCGCGATACGTCGGGACTGCTCGTCGTGGCGAAGACCGATCTCGCGCACCGCCGTCTCGCCACGGCGATCGAACGCCGCGAGGTGAGTCGCGTGTACGCGGCGCTGGTGTGGGGACATCTGCGGAAGCCGTCGGTCGACATCGAAGCACCGATCGCGCGGCACCCCAAAGAGCGCAAACGGATGACGGTCGCGCAGGGCGGCCGCCATGCCGTCACGCACGCCGCGCGTGTGGCGCAATTTGCGCACAGCGATCTGCTGCGCGTCCGGCTCGGTACGGGACGCACGCATCAGATTCGCGTGCATCTCGCGCACATCGGGTGTCCGATTGTGGGGGATCGCGAGTACACGTTCGGCGGCAGCCGCCGTGTCACGCCGTCGGCGCGCGTCGAAGCCGAGCGACTCGAGTCGCTCGCCCCGCGCCAGCTGCTGCATGCCGCGGCGCTGTCGTTCACCCATCCGGTGACCGGAACGCCGCTCACACTCATGTCAGAATGGCCTCTCGACCTGCGTCCGGCGCTGGCGGAAGCGGCGGCAGATCGCAATTTGCTTGCCGAGGCTAAACCGCTGCACTATTTTGGCTTCTTCGCATCCGATGACTGACGGTAGCCTCGCCCGACTGCTTGTTTTCCGTGTGGGAAACCTGGTTTGCGCGGCCGAGGTCGACCAAGTGCGGGAGATTCTCCCGCGCCTCCCAACGACGCGTATTCCGGGCGCGCCTCCGGTCGTCGCGGGGCTCGTGAATGTCCGCGGCACGCTGGTGACTGTCGTGGAAGGGTGGCGTGCGTTGGGGCAGGAATCGACCGCATCCCCGGCGCCCCCCCTCACAGATGCACCAACGGGTTCGACCATCATCCTCGAGACGGCCAATGGTCTCGTGGGCTTCACGGTGGATGAGGTAATGGACATGGTGGCGGTGGGGGATGCGGCGCTGGAGGATCGCGCGGCGCTGCCCGGAGTCGATCCGACGCTGGTGCGGGCGGTCGGTCGCCGTCAGGGGGATCTGTTCGTCGTGCTGAACGTGGCAGCGCTGTTGGGACCGATTCTGTCTACTTAAGGAGCGAGCAGTGAGCCACACTGTTCTCGTTTGTGACGACGCCATCTTCATGCGCACGATGATCACCGATATCCTGGCGCAGGCCGGATTCGAGGTCGTCGGCGAAGCGGAAACCGGCACCCAGGCGGTCGAAAAGTACCGGCAGCTCAAGCCCGACCTCGTGACGATGGACATCGTGATGCCGGATATGGGCGGCATCGATGCCGTGCGCGAGATCGTGAAGCACGACCCCGACGCCAAGATCCTGATGTGCAGCGCCATGGGGCAGCAGGCGCTGGTCGTGGAGGCGATTCAGGCGGGGGCGAAAGACTTCGTCGTCAAACCATTCCAACCGTCCCGCGTGCTCGAAGCCGTCCAGCGCGTGCTGGGCTAACCCGCCCCGCCCCCCCCATGGATCTCTCGCAGTACGCCGAGCTGTTCCTGGCCGAAAGCCGCGAGCACTTGAGCGCCTGCAACCAGCTGCTGCTCGACTGGGAGCGGCGTCCCGCGTCGCCGGAGCCGGTCGGCGGAATCTTCCGGGCGGTGCACACCGTGAAGGGGATGGCGGCGACGATGGGTTACGCGCGCGTTGCCGACCTCGCGCACCGGATGGAGAACCTCCTCGATCAGCTGCGCCGCGGCGGCCGCCCGCCCACGGACGCGATGCTGCAGCTGTTGTTCCGCGCGACCGATGCGCTCGAGCAGTCCGTCGACCTCGCGGTTGCGGGCCGGGAGCGCGAGGCGGACCTCGCCGCGGTGCTCGCCGAGCTCGATGGTGCGACGACCAAGAAGCCTAGCGTCGCTGTTCCTAGCGTCGCCGCTCCTAGCGTCGCTGTTGAATCGGGTTCCGGCCGACTCATCCAGGTCACCCTCCGGGCCGAAGCCCCGCTCAAGGGGGGCCGCGCCATGCTGCTCATTCGCAAAGCGGAGAGCCTCGGTAGCGTGCACCGCATCCAACCGGCGGCGACCGCGTTCGAAGCCGAAGACTTCGACGGCCACCTCACGTTCGAGCTCGACACGCCGAAGTCCGCCGAGGAGATCGAGGCACTGCTGCGCTCCGTCGGCGACGTCGACAAGGTGAGCGTCGGTGGGGGTGAAGAGCACGCGCCGGCCGACGCCGCCGGGCGCAGCCGGCACATCCGTGTCGATCTGCGCCGGCTCGACACGCTGATGGATCTGATCGGGGAGCTGGTCACGGCGCGGGGCCGCTTGAACGAGCTCGCCGAGCGCACGCACGATGCGGCGATGGACGACGTGGCGATTCAGATCTCGCGGCTCTCGACCGATTTACAGGCGGAGATCATTCAGGCGCGCATGACGCCGGTGTGGCAGGTCTTCGACCGGTTTCCCCGGCTCGTACGCGACGTCGCGCGCCAGCTCGGCAAAGAGATCGCGTTTCGCGTCGAGGGAAAAGAGATCGAGCTCGATCGCGCGATTCTCGATGAGCTGGGCGATCCGCTGGTGCACCTGCTGCGCAACGCGGTGGACCATGGCATCGAGGCGCCGGCCGACCGCAAGCGCCAGCACAAGAACCCCGAAGGGGAGATCGTGCTCTCGGCGGTGCGCGAGCGCTCCAGCGTCGCCATCAGCATCTCCGACGACGGGCGCGGCATCGACCGGCGCCGCATTCTGGAGAAGGGGAAGCGCGAGGGCCTCGTCGCGCCGCATGTCGAGTCGCTCTCCGACGATCAGCTGTTGCGCGTGCTCGCGCGCCCCGGTTTCTCCACCGCCGAATCGGTCACGAACGTCTCCGGGCGCGGCGTCGGGATCGACGTTGCGATGACGCGCATTCGCGCCCTCGGCGGCTCAATCGAGATCCGCACCGAGCCGGGGAAGGGCACGACGTTCGTGTTGCGGCTGCCGGTGACGCTCGCGATCGTGCGCGCGTTGATCGCGGCCGTCGGCACGGAGCGGTACGCGTTGCCGCTCACGTACGTGGCGGAGACGGTCGAGTTCGGCACGGTACCGTTGACGACGATGGAAGGCCGCGACGCGATCGTGCTCCGCGATCGAGTTGTTCCACTGATCGATCTCCGACAGCTGCTGGGGACCAATGGCGGCGCCCCGGCGCCGCCACCGCGCCGGCCCGTCATCGTCCTCGAAATGGGGGAGCGGCGTGCCGGAATTGTGGTGGACGGGATGTTGAGCCAGCAGGAGATCGTGGTGAAGGGATTCGCGGCGCCGCGCGGCACGTTGCCGGTGTTCAGCGGCGCGACGATCATGGGTGATGGAGTGCCGGCGTTGATTCTCGATGCGGCGGGGCTCGTGTGATTCACACGCTTTAGCGTGTCGAGGGGAGCGACGACATGGAAGACGTCCGGGATCTGAAAGCGCTGCAGCTCGACGCGCTGAAAGAGGTCGCCAACATCGGCGCCGGCCACGCCGCGACCGCGCTATCGCAGCTCACCCACCGGCGCATCATGATCTCCGTGCCCGAGATCAACATCGCGCGGCTCGAGGAGGTGCCGGGCCTGATCGGCGATCCGCAGGAAGTCGTCGCCGCGGTGTTGATGCACATGCTCGGCGATCTGACCGGCCGCACGCTGCTGCTGTTTCCGGAGGCGGTCGCCAAACAGGTCTGCGACATGCTGCTGAAACGGCCGCTCGGGACGACGACCACGTTCGACACGATCGAGCAATCCTGTCTCAAGGAAGCGGGCAATATCCTCTCGGGCGCGTACATGAACGCGCTGTCCGAGTTCATGGGGATGCTGCTGCTCCCGTCGGTGCCGAGTCTCGTCGTGGATCTCTCAGCCGCGGTGCTGACGACGACGTACCTGAACTTCGGGCACGACCGCGACTTCGTGTTTTGCGTCGAAACGGAATTCAACATCGACGCGCGAAACGGGCTGCGCGGCCACTTCCTGCTCCTGCCCGACCTGGCGTCTCTCAAGGCCATTTTCGACGCCATTCGACTTTCTTGACGGTCTCCGAGCGCGATCTCGCGGTTCTGCGGTCCTTCGCCCGCCGGATCGATGCATCCGACGCGGGCGCGCACAATAACCTCGGCGTTCTCTACTACCACAAAGGCCTCATTCCCGAAGCGATCGAGCAGTTCACGCGCGCGCTCGAGCTCGATCCGCGCATGCAGGTGGCGCAGCGCAACCTCGAGATTTCCTACCACAACACCGGCTACTACGACCGCCGCGTCGCGGAGCTGCAGGAGCGGCTGCGCCAGACGCCCGATGAGCGCGAGCCACGCTGGGAGCTGGGCCGCACGTACGCGATCCTCGGCGACTACGAGGACGCCGTCGCCGAGTTCGAGGAGTTGCTCGCCCATGCCTCGCATGACGTCGCGGCCATGATCCAGCTCGGCCTCGCCGAGAAGAGCCGCGGGCGGCTGGAGGTGGCCACCGAGTGGTTCTTGCGCGCCGCCGAGCAGGAGCCGGACTCGAGCGTCGCGCAGTTTTATCTCGGCGAGGTCTACTACAACCGCGGCCTGAATGAGCCGGCGCTCACCGCGCTGGAGCGCGCCGTCGCGCTCAATCCCGACAACGCCAACGCGCACTATCTGATGGCGTTCGTGCTGGGCGACATGGGGCGGCACCAGGACGCGCGCGCGGCATCCAAGCGTGCGATTCAGCTGAATCCGCCGCTCGCGCGCGCGCAAACCAATCTCTCGCTGGAGCGCTATCGCGCCGAACGGCAATCCGCCGAGCAGCGGCTGCGCGACATGCCGAGCCCCGAGGTTGCCGAGGGCGCCGAGCTCGCGCATTACAACCTCGGCCTCGCCTTCCGGCAGAAGGGCTACTACACGGAGGCGTTGCGCGAATACCGTGCCGCGATCGAGCGCGGCGAGGACCGCCGTCTCGTGCGCCAGGCCATGGCCGAGGTCTATCTGCTCAAGCGCGACTTCAATGACGCGCTCGAGCTGTATGAGGCGCTGATTCAGGAAGTGCCGGACTCGCCCAAGCTGTGGAACGAGCGCGGCGTGGTGTTGCATCAGGCGGGACGCACCGACGAGGCGCTGGCCTCGTATCGCCACGCCGCCGAGGTCGATCCGCGCTATGCGCTCGCGTGGAATAATGTGGGCGTCGTGCTCGCGCACCAGAGCGACACCGAGGACGCAATTGAGGCGTTCCGGAAGGCGCTGCAGCTCACCCCGGCATTCGTCGGCGCGCGGCTGAATCTCGCGCTGCTGTTGACCCATCTGCGCCGCTTCCAGCTCGCGCTCGAGGCGTATCGCCAGGTGCTCGCGCAGCAGCAGAGCTCGGCGCCGGCATGGAACGGCGTTGGCCTCGTGCTGGTCGAGCTGAAGCGGTTTCAGGACGCGCGCAATGCGTTCGTGCGCGCGGTTGAAGCCGACCCGCAGAACGCGGGCGCGCACTACAACCTGAGCTTCACCCTGTCGAATCTGGGCGACTTCGACGGCGCGCTGCGCGCCACCAAGCGCGCGCTCGAGCTGGATCCCTACTACGTCTCGCAGAAGTTCGCGCTGGCGATCGACCTGCAGTACGAAACGGTGTCGATCGGCATCGTCCCCGAGATTTCCGCCGACGTCACCGCCGAGGATCTCGGCGGCGAATTCGCGTTCGATCAGCGGCTGCTCGACAACATCTTCCAGGACCTGGCGCCGGCCTCCGCGGCACCGGCACCCCTTCCCGCCGGCGTTGCGAAAAAGGCCAAGGACGATCCGCTGGCGCTGGCGCGAGACTACGTCAGCAAAGGGATGATGGATCTGGCGGTCGCGGAGGCGACGCGGGCCGTGCAGCGCGGCGCGGACCGCGGGCAGGCCGCGACGTTGCTCGGCGAGATCTATGCGCGGCGCGGGCTGCACGGGGAGGCGCTCGAGCGCTACCGCGAAGCGCGTACGCTCGACGGCGGCAACGCGGCCGCCGTGCTCGGGG
>WNGC01000544.1_pt1 | contig 22058 bp, 24 predicted proteins | sample 5400051 | NCBI WGS metagenome assembly WNGC01 (sample SAMN13153368, study PRJNA577476) | soil metagenome | isolation source: 20 cm soil or saprolite under grassland replicate 2 | place: USA:California | collected 2016-06-15
TGGTCGGCGGTCGGCCAGTGGGAGCTCATCGTCTCCCACAGTTTGCGCCCGTACAGCGCCAGGCCTGTCGCCCCCACCCGGTCGGACCACCACTGGAACAGTTCGTCGCTCGGCACGCTCCAGCCGAGGTCGTCGCCGGGCGCGGCGATGTAGCCGTCCAGGCTCAGGTTCATGCCAAAGGTCAGTTTCCGCATGGCGTCAGCCTCCCGTGAGTGGGTATTCGGCGTACAGACCAACACGGCGCGGAAAATTCATCGGTCAGACCACACCGAGGGCCGGTTGACCACCGCGCCAAGCGGATGCTGCGTACGGAAGGGACGGTCACCGGCACACGCCGAGCGTCCAGCACAGCTGCGGAGTCCCCGAGGGCGCACGGTCCCGTAAGTTCCGCCCGGTGCTGTGTCTCGGTAACCGTGCCCTAAACGGACGCCCCACCGGTGATGCCGAGGTAGGCGTCGCGCGGTGTCCGGTCACCGAGCGACTGGTGGGGTCGGATGCGGTTGTAGATGTCGCGGAAGCGGGCGGTCTCCATCGCAAGCGCTCCGCCGTCATCGATGGGCGCGCGGTAGAGGTGCTCGTATTTGAGTGCTAAAGATCGTTTCTCCTGTCACGGTCTCGTCCTGAAACCCTGCCAGTTATCTTGACGCACTAGATCTTGACTAATGCGAACATATGTTCGTATAATAGGAGGGTGAAGACTGCCGCGCCGGCTAGGCTGGTCAAGCTCGTCGACGATGTGATGAGACCGGCGGGCGCCACAATCAGCGCGGTAACAAAGTGCCAATCGGCGGGACAAGCGACTACGGAGGACCTGGCGGCCGGATATCGGGCGGCCAGCGACGTCCTGAAGTTTATCGACGGCTTTGACTCCGATTGGAATCGAAGGTTTCCCGAAGTGCCGTTCTCGACCTCGGACGCCGTGCTCAGGACCTACCGGCAGTATCAGCTCCGCTTCTGGCAAACCGCACCAGAGTTTCTCCTACCTCGTTGACGCCCGCCCTAGTAGCCGAGTTGCTCGAAATGACTCGCGAGGACGTTCTCAGCTGCCTCCTCGTGCTTCTCGACCGATTTCACAGCATGGACAAGACCGGCTTGCTGCCCGAGCAGCATGCCAGCTCGCTGATAACGCTCGCTCTGGCTCGAGACCGGTTGGCCATCGAAATGGCAGAACACGTCGCTAAGCTCAGCAAGTCAGGCGCTTGCGTCGACGACTGGGGGTCAGTGTCGACCCCTGATTGGGTTCGGCACCAGTGCAACATGCCTTCGGGAGTCGCGGGGGATCTTCTTCACGTCGGTGAGCAGCTGCCGAACCTGACAAAGACGATGGAAGCGGTCAGGAATGGGAAGATTGGTTTCGCGCATGCGGCAATCATCGCGCGTCATGCGCAGGCGATTACGCACTCCGACAGCGCTGAACCGTTCGACGAAACGCCATTCCTCAAAGCTGCCGAGGAAAGCAGCGTCGGCCGGCTCTGGTATTACGCGATGCACGCCTGGCACCGCGCCGATCCCGACGGTGTCGCCGATGAACAGCGCCAGGCGGCGGAGCGCCGCTACCTGCGCCTGACCGACGGCGAGGATGGGACGCTGTATGTCAAGGGGGCGTTCGACTCGGCCGCGGGCGCGACCATACGGACCGCACTCGAACCACTCGGACAGCCTCATGGCGACGGCGATGACCGAGGCCGCGAACGCCGGAACGGCGACGCGCTGGTCGAACTGGCGGCCCACAGTCTGGATACCGCCGCGATTCCGCAGCACGGTAGTGTCCGCCCGCACGTTCAGGTGACGACCACGCTGGAGACTCTGCAAGGCCTGATCGGGGCGCCCGCAGGTGAGATGGCGCTGTCGCTGCCCATCTCAGCGAAGACCGTGCAGCGATTCGCATGCGACAGCTCAATCACTCGGGTTCTGCTCGGCGCGGACTCCGCGGTCATCGATGCCGGCCGGGCAAAGCGCGTCGTCGCTGGTGGCACTCGTCGCGTGCTCGACGCCCGCGACAAACACTGCCGCTGGCCAGGTTGCGAGCGCCCGGCCTCGTGGAGTTCGGCGCACCATATCATCCACTGGGCCCAGGGTGGCAAGACCGATCTTTCGAACATGCTCCTGCTCTGCCAGCACCATCACTGGACGGTCCATGAAGGCGGCTGGCGGTTGTCCCTGGCCGCGGATGGGCGGGTGATCGCGATTCCCCCTGAAACAGAGTTTTATCCGCCGGAGTTCTATCCCTCAGCCCGCGCGCCCGACGAATTCGACGTAGCCTGACCGTAAAGTCTGGCTATGGCAGGCCAGGTCCGCGTCGGGTGTTCAGGCTGGTCGTATCCCCACTGGCGCGGACGCTTCTACCCCGAGAAACTGCCGGCACGCGAGCACTTCGCCTTCTACGCGCGGCACTTCGACACCGTTGAGCTGAACAACTCGTTCTACCGGCAACCGCCGCCCGAGCGATTTGACGCATGGAGAGAACTGGCGCCGGCCGGATTCCTGTTCGCCGTCAAGGGCAGTCGTTACGTCAGCCACATCAAACGCCTTGCCGTCGAGCAGAAGTCCATCGATATGGTCGTCGAGCCGGCCGTTCGACTCGGCGAGAAGCTCGGGCCGATCCTGTTTCAGCTTCAAGCGAACTTTCACCTCGACCTGGAGCGGCTCGCGCGATTCCTCGCCATGCTTCCCGATCACCCGCGATTCGCGTTCGAGTTCCGTCATGATTCGTGGCTGATCCCGGCGGTCTGCGACCTGCTCCGCGCGCATCGGATCGCCCTGTGCATCCCGGATCATCCGAAGATGCCGAAGGTGTTCGAGATCACGAGCGACTTCGCATATGTAAGGATGCACCTGCCATCTCGGGGGCTCGGCTACGGCAAGCGGGCTCTGCAACCATGGGCGGATCGGGCTGGCGCGTGGAGGGCGCGTGGTCTCGACGTCTTCGTGTACTTCAACAACGACATGGAAGGACACGCCATCAAAGATGCCCAAACGCTCAAGGATTTACTCGGCTCGCCCGTTATGTCAAAGAATTGGCAGAGCGGCCCGCCTGGATGATGGCGCGCACCGGCAGGGTGGCGGTCCTGGTCGGTGTCCTCATGTGCCTGCCCGGAGGTGTCGGTCTGGTGCTGGGCTTCATCCTCCGCGACCATCGAGGCAGCTGGCTGGTTCTCGGAATGGGGCTCCTATTCCTCACGACGGGGCTCGGCTACATCGCGTGGGGCGCGATGCGGCTGAGAAGCCTGCGCCGACCAGCGTAGGCGCCGCCGGCCGCCTCCGGCTGGTCTCAATCGGGGTACGGTGGCGGGAAGGCCGGGATTCGAACCCGGGGAGCGGATTAAAAGCCCGCTCAAGCGCTTAGCAGGCGCTCGCATTCGACCACTCTGCCACCTCCCCGCGGAGGCGGTAGCCAGTTTACCCTGTTTCCATGGAAGCTTCCGTCGATGAGCAATGGGCCCGCTACGGCCGCGCGCTGATCGGCTCGATGAGCGAGGTGCTCACTGAGACGCCCGATGAGACACACGCCAATCTGCTCGAGACCGCCGACTACTGGCTCTCCCTGGGTTTGGTACTGGGGCTTCGGGACCCCGCCCAGGCGACCGAGCTGCTGCAGGTGATCGAGGCGCACGAGGCGGAGCGCGGCGAGCTCGAGCGTGACGCTGCGGGTCTGATTAACCAGGTTTTTCGATAAGGCGCGGGTATCGCGATGAGGCGGCGTGGACTGGTTTCGCAGATGTACGCGGCCGCTCGCTTCGCAAATGACATCTCGACGCTGGCGTCCGGAGATCCGCGGCGGATTACCCGGCGCGCGAAGAACAAGATCATCGGCCGGGCGCTCGGCCGGGCAGGACTCTGGCGCCTACTGTGGCGATGACCTCTCCAGATCGGAGCTTACGAGCCTTTGACCCGCTGCGCCAGCCGCTTGAGGTCCTGGACGAAGGCCTGCATTTCGATCTCGCGGCTCTCGTCATCCGGCGCCCGGAGGATCGACGACGGGTGGACGGTAGCCATCATCAGCGGGAGGCCCGGCCGCTCGATGAACTGGCCACGCTGGAGGCTCACCCGGAAGTCGCGCCCGAGCAGCGCCTGCGCCGCCGTGGCGCCGAGCAGCACCAGGATCCTCGGCTTGACAAGGGCGATCTCGGAATCGAGCCAGGGCCGGCAGGCGCTGATCTCAGCAGCGTTGGGCTTCTGATGTAGCCGCCGCTTCCCCTGCGGCTTCCATTTGAAGTGTTTGACGGCATTTGTGATGTAGACGCGCGTGCGATCAATCCCCGCCTCTTCGAGCGCCTCATCGAGCAGACGCCCCGCCGGACCGACGAACGGCTTGCCCTCGATATCTTCGCGGTCACCCGGCTGCTCCCCGACGCACATGACCGAGGCATGCTCCGCACCTGCTCCAAACACAGTCTGCGTGCCGGTTTTGTAGAGGTCGCAGGCCCGGCAACCCGCTGCCGCATCGCGCAGCCTGGACAGGTTCGGTGTTTGCGGAATGAGTTCGTGAGCCGGGGATTGCTGCCCACCCCGGCTCGGTTCCAAGCCGAGACCGGGCTGCTCCACCTGAGGTGGTGGTCGCAACGAGGCGCGACTACGTCGTGCCGGACTCAAGCGGCAAGCTTAGCGTGAACTCGCTGCCCTTCCCGGGCTTCGACACCGCAACGATGTCACCACCATGGAGGCGGGCCAGTTCGCGAGCGAGATAGAGGCCGAGGCCCGTGCCGGGGACCTCACTGAAGGGAGCCAGCCGGCTGAATCGAACGAAGAGCCGGCTCATGTCCTCGGCGGCGATACCGATGCCCTGGTCGCGAACGCTGAGGATGGCGAGCCCGCCCACCGCAGACACCTGTGCCGTCACATCCCCGCCCGCCGGCGAGTATTTGATCGCATTATCGACCAGGTTGCCCATCACGATCTCCAGCCGCATCGGATCGCCGAGCACCCAGAGTTCGTGGCCGACGCGGTCATCGAAGCGCAGGCGATGCTTCGGCGTGGCGTTTGGCTCCGCATCCGTCAGGCTGCGCCGGAGGAGCTCGCGCAGCTCGACGCGCTTGCGTTTCAGCTGGAGCCGTCCGTCCTCGAGCCGGGCCGCCTCGACCATCTCATTGGCGAGGAGATTGATCTGGGCTGTCTTCGCCTTGAGGAGGGGCAGCACCGGGCGCAGCCATTCGGGGATCGGTCCCAGGGATTCGTCTTCGATCATCGATAGATAGCCGCCCAGCATGGCCGCAGGCGCGCGGAGCTCGTGCGATGCGAGGCGCAGGAACTCCGACTTCGCTTTTTCCAGGCTGGCGAGATGGTCTGCCTTTTGTCGCAGGCGATTCGCCTCGAGTAGCTCTCGCTGACGCGCCTGCAACTTCTCATCGGTCTGCTCGGCCAGCACCATGATGTAGCTCACCCGGCCGGCCGAGAACACCGGGTAGGCATCGATGTTCCAGATCTGATTCTCTTCCGGGACGCGCCCGCCTGCGGCGGCGAAGTAGGTCTGCGGCTCGCGGCTTACCCGAACCAGCCGAAACAGCTCGATGATCGCATCCTGCTCATCTCGGAAGACCTCTCGCACCGACTGTCCGTCTGACGGCATGCGGTCCAGCATCAGCACACTCGCCAGCGCGCGGTTTCCGTATCGAAATCGGAAGTCGTCGTTGGAATGCTCGAAGACCCCAATCCCTACGGGCAACGCGTCCAGCACACGCGGCAGCAACTCGACAGCCCCATGTGACGCTGGACGATCGGGAGGCGGGCGCTCGGGCGTCCGGGGCGTTCGTCCTACGTTGATCACCGGTTCATGCTCCTGATGCTGATACACCGACAATATGATTGTAATATAGTTGCGTACTCATATTGCCTGTAAACCCTGCTCCGCGAGCACGACTGGCCAGCACAGCGGCGATCGCGCGCTCGCTGAGCGACCAGGTCGATCTGGTCCGTGGGATACACACGCCTGGCTCCTCTTTCAGCTCGCCACTCGCAGCGACGCGAAGATGTGATATTCAGCATATAAGATTCCGCAAAAAGTCGCAACGCGGCGCAATTCGAACGCCGGTACACTGACGTGAGTGACAGACGCGTCGACGCCGCTGCGACTGGCCCCCACGACCGACGGCGGGCCGGTCGGTCCGGTGATGGTCATTGGGGGAGCCGAAGACAAGCTCGGCGAGCGCGTCATCCTGTCGCGCTTCGTCGAGCTGGCCGGTGGCGACCAGGCTCACATCGTGGTCATCAGCACCGCGTCCTCGCTGGGCAACGCGGCGACGGACCTGTACCGCCATATCTTTGCTCGGATCGGGGTCACCAACGTGACCGGGCTGCGGCCCGAAACTCGCGAAGAGGCAAACGATCCGCGGACCATCGACGCCATCAAGAAGGCGACAGGGATCTTCATGACAGGGGGAAATCAGCTTCGCCTCTCTTCGGTGATCGGCGGCACGAAGTTGGGGGCTGCCATTCTCGACGCCCACGGCCGGGGCGTCGTGGTGGCCGGCACGTCAGCGGGCGCCAGCGCCGTGGCCACCCACATGATGGCGTTCGGCAGCTCCGGCGCGACGCCCAAACATCGCATGGCGCACGTCTCCGTCGGCCTCGGCCTGCTGGTCAACGTCGTCGTCGACCAGCATTTCGAACAGCGCACCCGCCTCGGACGGCTGCTTGCGGTGGTCGCCCAATCGCCCTCGTTGATCGGCCTTGGGCTCGATGAAGATACGGCCGCGGTCATCGATGCCAACGACATCCTCGACGTCATCGGCCGTGGATCCGTGACGATCGTGGACGGCTCCGATGTCATCACCGACGCGTTCCAGACCACCGGTCACAAGCCGATGATGGTGTCGAACGCACGTCTGCACTCACTTCCGTCCGGCTACCGGTTCGACCTGCGAGCGCGACGCGTCCTGCCGCTCGACGACAGCAAGAGAGAGCGCATCGCGCAGCTGGCGCAAGGCCGCATCGCCAGGATGGTGCGCCAGGCAGCCGCCGAAGGCCGCGACGACCGCGCGCTCGAGCGCCGCCGCGCGCGGCATGAGGACCAAAAGGCGTCGGAGTGAGCGATTCGCGCATGGAGACGCGAGTCGAGCGCGACGAGGACGCCAAGCACGAACCTGTCGCGAACAAGCCCCCGCTGAGTCCCGACCTCAAGATCCTCGAAAGCCAGGTGCTGCGCGGTCCCAACTACTGGTCGTACGAGCCGGCGATCCGACTGCTCGTGGACCTGGGGTCGCTCGAGCACTGGCCTTCGAACACCCTGCCGAAATTTACCGATGTCCTCGTCGGGCTGCTCCCGGGTCTGCACGATCACGGTTGCTCGCTCCATCGGCCGGGCGGCTTCATCGAGCGGCTCCGCGACGGGACCTGGATGGGACACGTCGCCGAACACGTCGCCCTGGAGCTGCAGCGCGAGGCCGGCGGTTCGACCACCAGGGGCAAGACCCGCCGGGCGGGGACGCCCGGCCAGTACAACGTCGTCTACGGGTACAGCGAGGAGCAGGTGGGCCTGGCGGCCGGCAAGCTCGCGGTTCGCCTCCTCAACCACCTGGTGCAGGCCAATCCGACGTTCGATTTCGTTGCCGAGCTGGAAAGCCTCGTCCTGCTCGCCGACCGGGCAGCCTTCGGACCATCGACCCAGGCCATCCTCGACGAGGCCGCTCGCCGCGACATCCCCTATATCCGGCTCAACGACCAATCCTTCGTCCAACTGGGCCAGGGGAAGTATCAGCAGCGGATCCGTGCCACGATGACGTCGCGGACGTCCGCGCTCGGCGTTGACATCGCCGGCGACAAGAAGTTGACGACCACGTTGCTGGCGGCGGCGGGGCTCCCGGTGCCGAGGAGCGACATGGTGCGCTCCGCCGACGAGGCGGGCGCGGTCGCCGCCCGGATTGGCTACCCGGTCGTGACCAAACCGCTCGACGGCAACCACGGCCGCGGCGTGAGCCTCGACCTGCGCACCGATGCGGACGTTCGGCGCGGCTTCGAGCGCGCGATCGAGCAGACCCGCAGCGGCATCGTGGTGGTCGAGAGTTATATCCAGGGCAACGACTACCGGGTGCTGGTCATCGATGGTCACATGGTCGCGGTGGCGCAGCGGGTCCCGGCCCACGTGATCGGCGATGGGGAGCATACGGTTCGCGAGCTGGTCGACATCACCAATCGCGACCCACGCCGCGGCATCGGCCACGAAAAAGTGCTGACCCGCATCAAGGTCGACGGTAGCGCCGAGGAACTGGTCAGGCGGCAGGGATTCGATCTCGATGCGGTGCCGCCCAAGGGAAGCGTCGTCAAGCTGGCCGCCACCGGCAACATGTCAACCGGCGGCATCTCCATCGACCGGACCTGGGAGGCCGATCACGACAACGTCGAGATCGCGGAGGAGGCCGCCCGCGTCGTCGGGCTCGACGTGGCCGGCATCGACTTTTTGACGCCGGACATCTGCCAGCCGGTCCGCGAAACCGGAGGCGCGATCGTCGAGGTCAACGCCGCGCCGGGATTCCGGATGCACACCCATCCGACAGAGGGCGATCCGCAGTACGTCGCCAAGGCCGTGATCGACATGATGTTTCCGCAGGGAACGTCGGCCCGGATCCCGATCGTCGCCGTGACCGGCTCCAACGGCAAAACCACAACTGCCCGGATGATCGCCCACATCGTCCGGGGTCTCGGCCACCACGTCGGGATGACGACCACGGATGGCATCTACATCGATGGGCGGCTGGTGAAGCAGGCGGATGCCAGCGGACCACGGTCGGCCCGCATGGTGCTGCAAAACCCGCGTGTCGACTTTGCCGTCTTCGAAGTCGCCCGCGGCGGCATCCTCCGTGAAGGTCTCGGCTACAGCGCGAATGATGTTGCGGTAGTCCTGAATGTGACCGGTGACCACATCGGCCTCAAGGAGGTCAACTCCCTGCGGCAGCTGGCCGCGATCAAGCGGGTCATCGTGGAGGCGGTTCCGCGAAGTGGCACGGCCGTGCTCAATGCCGATGACGAGCTCGTCGCCGATATGCGAACGCATTGCAGTGGCTCCGTGATCCTCTTCTCCCTGCGCGACGACAACGAGCTGGTGGAGCGCTGGGTGCGGCGCGGGCGCAAGGCCTTCGTCATTCAGAAGCAAGCCGGGGGCGGCGAGATGATGGTCCTTCGGGAGGGGCGGCGCAGCACCCAGATTGGCTGGGTCCACCTGCTGCCGGCCACCTTCGAGGGCCGGGCCCGGGCCAACGTGCAAAACGCGCTGGCCGCCGCTGCCGCCGCGCACGCTGCAGGGGCGCACCTGCACGATATCCGGCAAGGGCTGCGCAGTTTCCACCCGTCGTTCCACGAGGCGCCCGGACGGCTCAATATGTTCGAGCTCCACGGCGTGAAGGTGATCGTCGACTATGCCCACAACCCGCACGGCCTCGAGATGGCCGGTGATTTCGTCGAGCGGCTGACGGCGCCCGGCGTCAACGGGCCGGAGCCGGGCCGGCGGATTGCCGTGATCGCCACCCCGGGCGACCGACGGGACGAGGACATCCGCGAGCTCGGCCGGGTGGCGGCCCGGGTCTTCGACGACCTCATCGTCCGCGAGGACGCAAACCCGCGTGGGCGGCGGCGCGGCGAGATCGCCCAGCACGTCATGGAGGGCATCAAAGCGGCCACCGAGAGCCGGGTCCGCTACGCCGAGGTCATCATCGATGAGCGGCCGGCCATCGACGCCGCGCTGCGCCGGGCACGGGCCGGGGACGTCGTGCTGTTATGCGTCGACAAGCCGGCCGACACCTGGCACGACCTCGAGGCGCGCCGGGCCCTGCCGGTTTCGCCGGCATAGGGCGGCGGCCCGGCGCCAGGCGCATCTGACTTATTCTCGCGCCCGTCGGACCAGCGATCGGACCAGCTGCGGATCGGCGGAAACGCCACCGCACTCGCGCAGATAGCTGAAGATCTCCGGTCGCTGCGAAAGCGCGGTGATGGCGACCACGTCGCCCGCTTCAGCCTCCCGCAACATCCAATCCAGGGCCTCCACCTCATCGGGAAACACCGGTACCTGCGGCTTGCCGCCGTCGATGATGCCGGCCTGCAGCCGGCGGATCAGGTCCTGCGGATCCCGACCACGCAGGTATCGCCGCAGCTCAGCGATCGCCACCCGGTCGGCGCCACGCGCCGCGGTGTAACCCAGGCGATGCAGGATGACATCGGTGCGGTCGCCGGCCGCGCCGAAGCTGAGAAAGACTCGGGCGCCCCGGAGCCGCAGGCCCTGGCAAATTTCCAAAAGTCCGCGCAGGCCATCTTCATTGTGGGCGTAATCGATGACGACCACCCGGCCGTCGACGTCGAAAACATTGGCGCGGCCGGGATTGTGATCGGGGTCCAGCACAAACGATCGCAGACCGTCGACGACAGCGTCCTCGGGGAGATCCGCCCCCAGCGCGGCGGCCGCGGCGGCCATCGCATTGCTGACGTTGTGGGAAGAAATGCCGGCCAGCGTGACCGGCACATCCTCCACTGGGAGCAACCGGTGGACGGGGCGGCGCGGCGACATGATGACGAGCGCTCCGTCCAGGACGGAAATTGCTCGCCCACCTTCCGCCAGGGTGGCGCGGATCGCGGGGTGATCGGCATCGAGGGAGAAGAGCCAGGGATGGCCCGCCGCCTGGCGCCGCATCGCGAGCACCCTGGGGTCGTCGGCGTTGAGAACATCCCACCCATTCGGCCGGGTGATCTTCGTAATCGTCGCCTTCACCTCCGCCAGCTGATCGAGCGTCCGGATCCCGTACTGGTCGAGGTGGTCGGCCGTCACGTTCGTGACGACGGCGACATCGTTGTGATCGGTACCGATCCCTCGGAGTAAGATGCCCCCCCGGGCCGTTTCCAGCACGGCGACGGCGATCCCCGGTTGCGCCAGCGCCTTGGCAGCACCACTGAATCCCGAGTAGTCGCCGGCTTCCACCAACTGGTCATCGCGGTAGACGCCATCGGTCGTTGTGTAGGCAACCGACTGGCCGGCGGTGCGGGCCAGGTGCGCGATCAGCCGAACGGTGGTCGTCTTTCCGTTGGTTCCGGTCACCGCGATGACCGGGATCGCCGGCCGTAACCCGGGCGGTGGGGCCCCGGGCTCGACCGCGCCGACGCGGCCGGCCGCCTCTTCGATCGCGCGCGCGATCGAGCGACGCCCGTCGAGGCCGAGCTCCAGCACCGGCGCCAGCTCCCGGCCAAACGCCTCCGCCGCTCCCTGCCGCCGCCAGGGAAAGGCGATCACGACCTCGTCAGTGTTCGCCCCGGGCCGGCCCCGGACGGCCAGGTGGGTCTGCGTTGCGTCAGCGAGCTCGCGGGTGAGGTGAACGGCGAGCCGGGCGATGAAGCGGCGGCGCTGATCGCTCCCCGGAACACCCGCGCTGGCCACCGACGGAATCCCCGCCCGCCGGGCCAGCCGTTTCGCGCGTTCGTCGGGTAAGCCGAGCCAGGAGCCCACGCCGAGCGTCAGCTTGATCGCGGGGCGCGTGAAATACAGGTTCGGTCCGTCGAGCACGCGGAGCTCGCGCAGGGTAATGCCGTCAGCTTCGCCCATAGGTGGCCAGGGTTCAGTCTGGCAGGCGGGCGGCGGCTAGCTCAGGCTTTCTTTGGTGTCGGGCTCGCCGGTTTGCGCCATCGTCTGATGCAGGCGCGCCAGCAGCACGCGATAGTCGGTGATCAGCTGCCGGGTGCGACTGCGCACCATCCGATAGTCGGAGATTGCCGGCCGGCCCTCGACTCGGTGATCCAGGAACGGCTGCAGCGCGGTGCTCAGCTCCCTTGTCTTCTCCGCCATCACGCCGAGGATCTGCACCTTCAGATCCGTCGAAAGCCCCTCCATGATGTCCGCGTATCCCTCGAGCAGCGATAGCTTGGTCCGGATCGCTCTCGCCGCGTTTGACGCCCGCTCGTCGGCCGCCGACGGGCGCGGAGGTCGAAGCGGAAGCACCTTGCCCGGCTGGAGCGCGCTCATGCGGTGAAGACCAGGCCGTAACCGCGGCGCGGCTCGCTCACCAGGCGGGCAGGCACCCTGGCGGTCGCAAGGTGACGACGCAGGCGGACGACGTACGTTCGAAGCTGCTCGGCGGAGAGCTCCGGTGCGCCCCAGGCGAGGTTGACCAGCTGGGTCGCGGAATAGAACTGACCGGGCCGGCGGCCGAGGAACGCCAGCAGCTCGACTTCTCGCCGCGTGAGCGTCAGGTGCCGGCCGGCATAGCTGAGCACCCGGCGACGAACATCCAGATCGAGTCCGGCCAGCTCCCACAAGCGGTGCTCCCAGAAGTCGAGGCGTGACTGCAGCCGGCGGAAATGCGCCTCCATCGAGCGCTCATCGGCATCGTGGCTAAGGGCGACCGCCTGACCGTTGCCTTCCCCACTCCGCAGTCGGTTCAGCGTGCGTTCGGCGAAGGTGGCCAGCTCGCGATAGATCGTGACCCACTGGCGGGCATCTTCGACATCGCGGGTTTCGGGCTGTTCCCCCTGGATCAAGTAGAGCTCGCTGGTCGGCGCGCTGGTGACAAAGGCTCGAGCCATGGCTCGATACTACGCCTCCGGCGACGGGCTCAACCGTTTCAGGCGAACCTGCCAGTACTGCAGGCGCTCGTAGAGCCGCTCGCTTTCTCGCAGCATGATGGCAAGCTCGGCCTTGAGCTCGTGCTGCGCGGCCGGCAGCATCGTGCCGAGCCGGGCGCGGGTCCTTGTGAGGACCTCGGACCTGAAGTGAAACAGCTGCTCGTAGACCCGGACCCAGTGCCGGGCGTCCTCGGCAAACGCGGTGTGCGGGTCTTCGCCATCGAGCAAGCGGACCGAGCCCCAGGCAGGCTCGATCGGCTCCTCCAGCTCCTGCATCGCCCCACATGAAACCTCGAGCACAGCAAAAATGGCAGCAAAAGTTGGGGCGTTGTAGCATGGGCCGCAGGAGGGCAGCCTTTGGTCCAGCAGGCCCGGCGAACTCGAGAACCGGACGATCTCGATCTGCCGATGATCGCCCGGCCGTTTCCGGGCGCGGCCTTCGATGTGGTTGCCATGGCCGCATCGGCGGGGGGCATTGCGGCCCTCGGCCGGGTGCTGGCGGACCTGCCTCCCGACTTTCCGGCCGCGATCGTGGTCGTCCAGCACCTTGATCCCCGCCACCGCAGCCTGATGGCCGACATCCTGCGCCGGCGGACCGAGCTGGCGGTGGTGCAGGCCAGCGAAGGCGACCGGGTGGTGCCCGGCACCGTCTTCATCGCGCCGCCCGACCGCCACCTGCTCGTCAATTCCGACGGGACGCTGTCCCTGACGCAATCCGAGCTGGTCCATTTCGTGCGCCCCAGCGCGGATCTGCTGTTCGAGTCGGTGGCGGCGAGCTACAAGGATCGGGCCATTGCCGTCGTCCTCACCGGGACGGGCAGCGATGGATCGATGGGCATCGGGGCGATCAAGAAGATGGGCGGCACCGTGATCGCCCAGGATGAACGCACGGCTGAGTTCTATGGCATGCCGGCCGCGGCCATCAAGTCCGGCAACGCCGACTTCATCTTGCCGCTGGAGGAGATCCCATCCGCACTCGTCACCCTGATCATGAAGGGCATCGCCCAATGACCGACGATCCGCAGGATCCCGACCTCGAACGTCTGCTCCAGTACCTGCTGGAGAATCGGGGCTTCGATTTCAGTGGCTACAAGCGCACCACCCTGCACCGCCGGCTCGCCAAGAGGATGTCACAGGTGGGGGTCGCTGACTACAAAGCCTATCTCGAGTACCTGCAGCTCCATCAGGAAGAGTTTGCCGCCCTTTTCAACACCATCCTGATCAACGTCACCGGCTACTTCCGCGATGCGCCCGCCTGGGATTATCTGCAGCGCGACATCCTGCCTAGGATTATCGCCGGGAAGGAAAAATACGAGCCGATCCGGGTCTGGAGCGCCGGCGTCGCCTCAGGTGAGGAGGCGTATAGCGTCGCAATGCTGCTCTCCGAGGCGCTGGGCGCCTCCGAATACCGGGATCGGACGAAGATTTACGCCACCGACGTCGACGAAGACGCGCTAACCCAGGCTCGTCAGGGCCGGGCGGAGGAGAAGGACCTCGAGGAAGTCCCGGAAGAGCTACGGGAGAAGTACTTCGAGCGCGAGGGGGATCGCTACCTGTTACGAAGTGACCTGCGCCGCTCCATCATCTTCGGTCGTCACGACCTGGTGCAGGACGCGCCGATCTCGCGGATCGATCTGTTGATTTGTCGCAATACCCTGATGTATTTCGAGAGCGAGGCGCAGGCCAAGATCCTGGCGCGCCTGCATTACGCCCTGAACGAGAACGGGTACCTGTTTTTAGGCAAGGCGGAAATGTTGCTCAGCAGAGACGCGCTGTTCACGCCGGTCGAACTGAAAAACCGCGTCTTCACCAAGGTGCCGAAGGCCAGCCTGCGGGAGCGGCTGCTCGTGCTGGCCCAGGCGGGCAACGTCGATATGGGCAATCAGCTGACCCGCCAGGCTCGACTTCGCGACGTGGTCGCGGACACGCTCCCCCTGGCGCACCTGGTCGTCGACGGCGGCGGCTATTTGATTTCGATCAACCAGCGGGCCCGGTCGCTGTTCGGCCTGGTGACGGCCGACATCGGCCGCCCCTTGCAGGACCTGGAGGTTTCCTACCGGCCGGCGGAGCTGCGCTCCATGATCGACGAGGCCTATCGAGACCGGCGCCCGGTGGAAGCTCGCGACGTGGAGCGGCGGAGCGGCAGCGGCGAGGCCCAGTATTTCGATGTCGAGGTTGTCCCGTTGCTCGATAACGACGCGACGCTGCTGGGAGCGGGGGTCACGTTCATGGACGTCACCGGCTCCAATCGCCTGTACCGGGAGCTCGAGCGATCGAAGCAGGAGTTGGAGACGGCATCTGAAGAGCTGCAGTCGACCAATGAAGAGCTGGAGACGACCAACGAAGAGCTGCAATCCACGGTTGAAGAGTTGGAAACGACCAACGAGGAGCTCCAATCCAGCAACGAGGAGCTCGAGACCATGAACGAGGAGCTCGAGTCAACCAACACCGAATTGCAGACGATCAACACCGAATTGCAACAACGAAGCATCCAGCTGGATCGCGTCAACAGTTTCATGGAGCAGATCATGGCCAACCTCGATGTGGGGGTCGCCGTGCTCGACAGGGACCTGCGCATTCAGCTCTGGAACCGTCGCGCCGAAGACATGTGGGGTGTCCGCGCGGGCGAGACGGTTGGTCAGCCGATGCTCACGCTCGACATCGGTTTGCCCCTTGCCGAGCTGGCGGGGCCAATCAAGGCCTGCCTGTCGGACGGCGACGGCCACCAGTCGCTCACCCTCTCCGCCACGAACCGTCGCGGCAGGCAATTTACATGCCGGGTCCAGTGCTCGGCCATGGCCGGCTCCGAAGGCGTCCGTAGCGTGATCCTCCTGATGGAGGCCGTCGAAGCGGTCCCGTCTGAGGTTTAAGCGGGCTCGGCCTGCCGGGCCAGCAATAGCGCCTGCATTCTTGTGGCGTGCTCGCCGGCCCTGCCGGCGCGATCGTGGAAGCGGGCGGCGCTGAGCCGATCGCCTCGCTTCTCCGCCTTGCCGGCCAGATGGTTCGAGAGCGACGCTTGTTCTTCCAGGGCCCTGACGCCGGCCCAGAGTGAGGCCTCGAGGCTCGACGCATGCGCCTCCAGCAAGTTCTCGTCCGAGTAGGCGTGACCCACCCGGCAGCGAAAGTCCGGCGCGGCATCCTCTGTGGCGGCCCAGAGCACGCCATGGCAGTCAGGGCAGGCGATACCGGTGGGGGTCCCGGGCGCATCATGGGCTCCAACCACGACGTGGCCTCCGTTTTGGCCGCTGGCGGCAACGGTCGGGATTGAAGCCTCGCCCCCCACGCCAGGCTTCCCGGCGTGGCTGGCGATCAGCCGGGCGATCTCGGCCACCGGCGCCACGTGCTGAGGCCTTGCGCTCCAGATCGCATTCTCGGGCATCTGTGGGAACAGCGCCTCCTTAGGTTCCTGGACGATGGCGCTGCCACCCTGCTGCCGGATGACACGCAAACCACTGCTGCCGTCATCGAGCGTGCCGGAGAGGATGACACCGATCACGCGCTCTCGGTACGCAGAGGCCGCGCTCCGGAATAGCGGATCGATCGCCGGACGATGGCCGCCCTCCTTCGGACCGCTGCTCAGCCTGACGCGCCCGCGCTCCACCATCAGGTGATAATCCGGTGGCGCCACGTAGATGCGATCGCAAACGATGGGCTCGCCGTCCGTTGCTATCGCCGCGCTGAGCGATCCCCGACGGGTCAGGATTGCGGGAAGCAGGCTATCGCCAAGCGGATAGGTATGGATGACGACGAAGATCGCGGCATCGAGTTGCGCGGGGAGCAGCGAAACCAGTTTGCCCAGTGACTCGATGGCCCCCGCCGACCCACCGATCGCGATGATGTCGCGCGGTTCGGTCATGTTTTCACTCTAGACCCGGGTTGGGCCGGCACCGAAATCGCGGCTGCGGATCATCCGTAGATTTGCGGTTCCTTTTGCGGATCAGCAGATACATTGAGCGCCAGGAAGGGACCAGGGTATATGGCCGTCAGGAATTTCTTTCACCTGGCTCCGCCCGATGGACTGGATCACGAGGAGCCGGTCGAGATCCTCTTCGTTGCCGGTGATCCAGACCTGGCGGAGCTGTACCGGATGAAGCTCGAGCTGGACGGCTATCGCGTGACGATCGTGTCCAGTGTCGAAGAGGCCATCGACGCCGTCAGCCGACAGGCGGTCGACATCATTTACCTGGATCTCGGCGACCTCAGGTTGCAGGCCATCGCCAGCTGGCGCGCCCTCCGCCAGGAGCCGGCGATGCGCAACACGCCGATGATCCTTGTGTCCGGGCCCGACGTGCGGCGGTTCGCCCGGCTGCGGGGCCGGCCCGGTCGGTTCGATCACATCATCGCTGCCGATGGGGCGCCCGCCACCTTCGATGATGAATCCGGTGGCGGCAATCGCCCGATTTCGACGGTCTCCTAACGGTTCAACCCCGGCGTGCCCGCCTACATCTGCCGCACCTGCGGCGTGCAACATGCCTCCAGCGCGCAGCCGCCGCCGCATTGCCCGATCTGCGAGGACGAGCGTCAATACGTGCCGCCGCAGGGGCAGCGGTGGGCGACGTTGCAGGAGCTGCAGGCCGAAGGCCGCCGTGCGGAGATCCGCGAGCTCGAACCCGGACTGGCCGGGATCGGCGCGGATCCATCGATTGGGATCGGCCAGCGGGCACTCCTGGTGCAGACGGCCGCCGGCAATATCCTCTGGGACTGCCTGGGTTTTATCGACGACGCGGGAGTCGCCGCGGTTCGCGACCGAGGCGGGCTGAGCGGTATCGCGATGTCGCATCCGCACTTTTACGGTGTTTGTGTCGAATGGAGCCAGGCCTTCAGCAACGCGCCGATCTTCATCCCCGAGGCGGACCGGCGCTGGGTCATGCGGCCCGACCCGGCGGTCCGTATGTGGCGCGGGACGTTCGCGCCCGTCGCCGGCCTCACCCTGATCCAGTGCGGCGGCCACTTCGAGGGCAGCGCCGTCCTTCACTGGTCCGCCGGGGCGGAGGGCCGCGGGGCCCTGCTCACCGGTGACACCCTGACCGTGGTCGCCGACCGTCGCTTCGTCAGCTTCATGCGGAGCTATCCCAACCAAATTCCGCTGTCGGCATCGACCATCAAGGGGATCGTCGCGACCGTGCGGCCCTACCGCTTCGACCGCGTTTATGGCGGTTGGTGGGACCGGGTGATCGATCGCGACGGCGCCGCCGCGGTGGAGCGCTCCGCCGATCGCTACATTCGGTGGATCGAAGGCCGAGCGTCCGAACGAAGCTTCTGAGCGTGTTGCCTGCCGTATCACAAAGCGGTTAAGACCATCTCCCCGGACCCAACCGGTCCCATGATGAGCCAGGTGCGCTGATGACGAGGACGAGGTGGATCGCCGTCATCGCCGCCGTCGTCGGCCTGGTAGGGTTTAGCGCCCTTCTGATCAATGGACATCAGAGTTGCCAAAACCAGACCCAGGCATCCGGCTGTACCCGCCTGCTGTTCATCGGCAACAGCTACACGTACGTCAACGACCTCCCGGCCATGTTCGCGGACCTCGCGCGTTCCGGCGGACACCGGGTCGAAGTCGGCATGGTGGCGGAAGGTGGCGCGACGCTTCGCGATCATGCCGGCTCCGTCGCGACCGCGGCCAAACTCACGTCGGCGAAGTGGGACGTGGTCGTTCTCCAGGAGCAGAGCGAGATTCCCTCGCTTGAGCAGTTGCGGCAGAGCCAGATGTATCCGGCGGCGCGCCGGCTCGCCGACACGATCTACCGCCAGGGAGCCCGGCCGATGTTCTTTCTCACCTGGGCGCACCGCGACGGCTGGCCGGAAAACGGGCTGCCCGACTACGCCAGCATGCAATCAGCGATCGACGACGGCTATCTAGCGATCGCCGCCGAGGAACAGGCCGCGGTTGCGCCGGTAGGCGTTGCCTGGTCGTCTGTGATGAGCCAGCCGCATCCGGCCCTCTGGCAAGACGACGGGAGTCACCCAACGACCGCGGGCACCTATCTTGCCGCCTGCGTCTTCTATGCCACGATTTACCACCAGAGTCCTCGAGGGCTCGCATATCACGCGGATCTCTCGGCGGTCGACGCCGCCATCCTCCAGAGCGTCGCGGCCGACACCGTGCTCACAGACCCCGGCAAATGGGGCCTCGGCTAGCGGCGTTTGTCCTCATTCCATTACGAGCTCGCCGGCGCGGCGCACGTCGACGCGTAGGCGCAGTCGTTGAAGCCGTCGGTGTCCGGATCCGGGCTCGAGGGCGTGGCCAGGGCCGCACCGGTGGTGTCCACCAGCTGCATCTCCTCGCTGCTCCGCAACCCGGGATTCCCGCCGTTTACGGTGCCGGCATCGAACGTAACCTGGGACAGCCTGGGTAGCGGTCCGACGGTGACCGCGCCGCTGCTGTCGATGACGACCGGGGTCTCCTCGATCCATTCCGCCGTGGCATAGGTCGACCAGTAGGGGACAGTCGTCGACCAGCTCTGGCCGTTACTGACATTGTTGATGGTGATCGACCAGACTTGCGGCGTCGTCTCGGCGATGTTCACGCTAATGGTATTGCCCGCGGTGACGGCAAGACTGACCGGCACGCTGGGCGCCGGAATGATCTCCCACCAGGCGGTATAGGTCGCCTGGCCGTTGCTGCCGACATCCTGGCTTGTGCCAGCCTGGATGAGCGTCGTGTCGGTGACCATGCAGCCAGCATCGACGCAACCGCCTCCAATGCCGACCCAGGTGGCCGAGTATTCGTTCTCACCGGGTTTGTGCGCCGACGCGGTCGGCACCACCCAGGTTCCGGAGATCTGGTGAAAACTCCGGCCACCCTGCTCCAGGGTGCCCTGGTTGTAGCCGGACCAGTTGTTCGATTGGTTGGCGCCGACCACGACCACGGGGCGGTGGTAGATGGTGGCAGCGCTTGCCGGGCTCGCTGCAGCGGGACTTCCGAGAAACAGTGCGGTGGTCACCGAGATTCCCGCGGTGACCAGTCTTGAGAGGGACTTCATGCAGGCCTCCTTCCCGTTCTCCCCTAGTAATGTGATTCCACTATACGAATGTTTCATGATGACGAGCCAGTAACGAAATAGGGATCGTCTGGCTTTACGACGGGGAGCGAGATTTTCGGCTGTGTCGTGTCTCTCAGACCAGCGAGCTGGACGGGAGATGGGTCACGACCGGCGCCTGACTCGACCACGGAAAATTGACCCACTGGCCGGTCCGTTTCCAGACGTATTCACATTTGACCAACGAGCGGGGCTTCTCGTAGAGCACGGCGCAGCGGACGTCGGCGACGTGCTCGGCGCAGAAGTCTTTAACCAGCTTCAGCGTCCCGCCGGTATCGGCGACATCGTCGACGACCAGGACTCGGGATCCCGCGATATCGACGGCATCGAGGAGGGGCGGCAACATCACCGGGAAATCCAGTCGCTCGTCGACGCCGGTATAGAACTCGATGCTCATCATGAACAGGTTCTTGACGTCCAGCGCGTAGGCCATCGCCGCGCCTGGAAGCAGCCCTCCGCGAGCGATGCCGAGAATGATCCCGGGCTGGTAGCGGCTCTCAGCAACCAACGTGGCGAGCTCGCGGCTGGCGTCACCAAACGCCGACCAGGTCATGACTTCGACTTCGGGCTCCGGCGGTGCCACGACGTCTAGGGTACCGGGAACTCCTGCCGTCTAGAGCAGAGGCTGGCGGTTCAAGGTGCCGCTCAGTCGAATCGTGACTGGGTGGCGAAGAGATTGCGCGGCGTGGCAGGCACGCTCCGCATGCGAGACCAGCTTTCTCACCGCATCGCTCGGCGCACTGCTGATGATGGCCAGTTCGATGCTGACCTCTTCGAAGTAAGCCGGGGCATCATCGACGTCATACTTTTCGGTATTCCGAAAAGTCGCCCGTACGTCCGCGGTGGCATCCTCGACGGGAACCTCGTACAGCGGCGCGAACCGCGCCACCTGGGTCAACAGTCAAAACGCGGTGCCCATCATGACGTACTGCAGGGGTGAAGGCCCTTTCTCCGTGCCGCCACGAGCGAACGGTTCATCGGACTCGACGACAAACTTTCCCATATGGCCCTCGAGGTGAACATCGTCCAGAATCCTGGCCACCGCCCGGGTCGTGGTCCGGCGTTGGTCGGGTGGTTTGGCACTCATCTCCTGGCGCAAGCGAACGATCTCGTCCATCTGCTTTCGTAGATTTACCCGGCTCCGAGCCGGCTTTGAACCACTCATCACACGGCGAAGACTATATCGCTGCGCCCCTCTAACCTTGGGGAAGCAAACCAGGATCCCAGAAAGCCCGGAGGACCGCGATGAGGAAACTGATCTACTCGATGATGGTCTCGCTCGACGGCTACATCGAGACCTCGAACCGAAAGATCGACTGGGTCATCATCGACGAGGAGCTGCACCGATTTGCCAACGAACAGGCGCGTGAAGAAGGCGCCTTCCTCTATGGACGGCGACTCTACGAGGTCATGGTCGAGTTCTGGCCAACCGCAGACTTAAACCCATCGGCGCCCAGCTACGAGGTCGAGTTCGCCCGGATCTGGAAGGACAAACCGAAGATCGTATTCTCCAGGACGCTTGACAAGGTCGAATGGAATAGCCGGCTGGTGAGGGACGACGTCGCCGGTGAGGTCGCAAGTCTGAAAGCGCAACCCGGCAACGATCTCTCCGTGGGGGGCGCCACCCTGGCGGCGGCCCTGATCCGGCTCGGCCTGGTCGATGAGTTTCGCCCGATTGTTCAGCCGGTCGTGCTGGGAGCCGGCACGCCATTCCTCCCGCCACTGGACAACACGCTCAACCTGCGGTTGCTCGAAACGCGAAGGTTCGGATCCGGCGTCGTCTATCTCCGCTACGAACGCGCGCAGCCCTGAGAGCGATTCTCGTCAGGAGCCTCAGGCGTCGCTGTAGGCTTGATGGCGTAGCTTTGCATCGTGAGCCGGGAAGTCGAGGACTTGAACCGGCGCCTATTGCGCGCCCGCGACGCCATGGACCGCTCCTACGCCGAGCCGCTCGACGTCCGCGCTGTGGCCGCGGTGGCCCACCTCTCCGAGGCGCACTTCAGCCGCAGCTTCCGCGCCGCCTTCGGGGAAACGCCGCACCGTTACCTGCAGCGGCGGCGGGTGGAGCGCTCGATGTTCCTGTTGCGCGAGACCGACCGCAGCGTCACCGACATTTGCTTCGACGTCGGCTTCACGAGCCGGGGGACCTTCAGCCGCACGTTCCGGGAGATCATCGGCGAGACGCCGTCGACATATCGCGTGGGGAATGGACCGATGGTGGCCCCAAACTGCTACCAGATGTGGGCGACGCGGCCGGTGGTGGCGGCGGGGGTGGCGCGGCGATCGAGCAGTTTTGGAGACGCCGCCGCAGCGACGGCCTCCTAGCATGAGGGTCGTCCCCATCAAGTCTCGCAAAGGAGAAAACGAACGATGATCACCAAACTCAACGTCGCCTCCATCATGGTCCTCAACAAGGACGAGGCTCTTGACTTCTACGTCAACAAGCTCGGGCTGGAGAAGGGCCAGGACGTCAAGCAGGGTTCCTAC
>WNGC01002877.1_pt1 | contig 22045 bp, 20 predicted proteins | sample 5400051 | NCBI WGS metagenome assembly WNGC01 (sample SAMN13153368, study PRJNA577476) | soil metagenome | isolation source: 20 cm soil or saprolite under grassland replicate 2 | place: USA:California | collected 2016-06-15
TGCTGGCCACAGGCCTCGGGGCCCTTGTCTATGTGTCCCTTGGCGGCGTAGTGAGTTCAGACGTCTTCGACTTCGCGCTAATCCCGTTCGCAGCACTCGTATTCACGTTCTTCATCGTCAACCAGGGGAGTGTGGCGCTCGCGGTGTCGATAAGTAGTGATGTTTCTCTAGGGGAGGCGTGGGACAGGATTGGGAAGGACACCATAGCAACCGACGCCTTGTCCAGCACTTTGGCGATCCTTCTGGTATTTCTATACGCGAAGCTACAGCTACTCGGCATAGCCATCCTGATATTCCCTCTGTTCTTGGTGCGTCAGCTCTACCAAATGAATCAGCAGTTGCAAGAGGAGTTGGAAGAGAAGCTTGAGTTGATGGTAAAGGCCATGGAGGCGCGCGATCCGTACACATCAGGCCACTCTCGCCGTGTTTCAGAATACGCCCTTGCGATAGCCAGAGAGTTGAGGCTCCCCGCGAGGGACCTCGATGGCATCAAGCGTGCTGCCTTGCTGCACGACGTCGGAAAGATCTATGAAGAATTCGCTCCTCTGCTTAGGAAGGAAGGAAAACTAACGGCCGAGGAAATGATGACGATGCGAACCCACGTGACGCGTAGCGCTCAGCTTGTTGCAACAGCCACGCGACTCCGCGGCGACGTGGAGGCCATGATTCGTCATCATCACGAGAATTTCGACGGGACGGGATACCCGGAGGGATTGGCCGGCGATCAGATCCCTATGGGCGCACGTATTATCATGGTGGCCGACACGATCGACGCCATGACCACTGATCGGCCCTACCGAAGGGCAATGAGTCTGGCGCGCGCAGTTGAAGAGCTGGAAAAGTACGCGGGCCGTCAGTTCGACCCAGATCTTGTGAGATTAGTTGCGAAATCAGGGAGTATCCGCAGGCTGCTGGGGTTGGATCGGCGCTTCCCCGAATCTGATGCCGAATCTTCTCGGGCGACGAGGCCAGCCTGGGCGCAGCGAATCGCACACTGATTCCAGTCGCCGGTCACGTGGCGCTGAGTGGTGCCATGCGAAGTCCCACGAATGCCCTGAACAAGCCTGTCCGATTGATCTATTACGGTTTACACGAGCAGTCCCTGCGCCACGAGGATGGCCCGCAGCCCTCGGGCTCCAAGTTTCTCAAAGAGAGTGAGTGCACTCTCACTATCGGCGGTGTAACGCCCTAGAGACAGCCGGTCTAGCCAGGCGCCGCACGCAATAAGGTCCAGGTAGTAGAACGGATGACGGTCTCGGTACTTCTGCTGGCCCTCGAGGACGACAGGTCGCGCGGAGTCCGGGCCGCTTGTGTGTGCCAGTCGGTACACTCTCAACTTGTCGAAGAGTCCGGTGTTTGGCACTGCTTTCTCCTTCCCCCAGGCAAGGCGCTCTGCGGACTCGATCGACTGCAAGGCTAAGCTCACGTCACCAGTCTCGATTGCGAAGCACGCGTAGCCCAAGAGGAATTCCATGTTGGTTGTCCAGCTTCGCTCGTTGCGAAGGGCGCGTTCCGCCGCGACGACGGCCCGTTGTGCACCTTCTTGATCACCACTCATCAGGAGTGCAGAAGCCAAATTGAAGTGCATCGCCACCGAACGGGGCGTCAGGGAACGCGACGCGACTGCGACGGCGCGCTGACCAAATGTCACTGCCGATGCGAAGTCTCCTTGATGGAGCCTTGCAACACAAACGTTAGACAATATCATCGCGGACCTGACATCGTCCCCGATTCTCATGTTCAACTGCAAAGCCTTATCATATGCTTCGCACGCAGTGTCGAACTCACAGAGCCCCGACTTACACGTTCCATAACCCGTGTAGGCGAGTGAGAGGGCAACTGGGTCCCGTCGGATGTTCAGCGCGTTGATCGCACTTTCCAGCTCCCTTGCGGCCGAAGCGAGCTCGAAGAAGAAAAAGTCGCAGTATGCCTTCGTGTACCGCAGGATTGGTGGTGTATCCTTTCCCAACTGAGCAATCGCGTCCTCGGTCCGGCGGCGAACTTCAGTTACCCTTGCTTCATTACCCGCATTCACACCTGATCGAGCGCACTCGAAGAGTGCGTTACCGATTAGCTCTAGGTCGGCAGTTTCTTGTGCTGCGTCGAGGGCCCTGTCTGCGGCCTCGCAATACGCAGACCCGGGCTCCCGATTCATGAGGTACTCGACTGTAGCCCGCATCCTAGCCGTGAGTGCCTGTGCGGGCTTCGAGAGGCCCCGTTCCTGGGCAAGACGGGTGAGAACTGAGGTCGCCGCCTCTGCTCGGGACTGACCCACGAGAGCTCTAGCGAGCAGAAGGAGGAGAGGCTGCGTCGCGCCCTCCGTGCCCTGCTCTCGAAGCAGGACCTCCAAAATCTGCTCTGCTTCGATCAGGGCTCCGGAAGAGATGGCACCTTCAGCGCCCCTGATTGCACTGCTTGCGGCACGATCGGGAGCGCCTCCCCGCAAGAAGTGCCACGCCACCTCCAAATTAGCCGACCCCCCGACCTCGTCCCTCCGTACCTCCAGCACCTCCCCCACGCTCCGATGCAAGTGCCGCCGCGCCGGCCCCGCCACCGCGTAGTACGCCTGCGCCCGGATCAGCTCGTTGCGGAACTCGAGCCCGCCCTGCACCTCCCGGAGAACGCCCTCGTCCCTGAGCCGCGACAACGCCTCCCCCGCTGCAGCCGGCGAGAGCTCCACCACCTCGTACAACGGCAGATCCGCCAGCCGGCGCCCCAGCACCGCCGCCAGATCGAGCGCCGCCCGCGTGGGCGCGTCGAGCCGGCGGATCTGGCGGTCGAACACCGCGCCGATCGCCCGGGGAATTCCGATGTTCGCCACCGGTTGCGTGTTGAGCGCCTCCAAATCGCTCAGCAACGAGCTCGAGCCGTGCGCCAGCCATTCCTTGGTGAGCAGCTCGAGCGCCAGCGGGTTGCCGTTGCCCGCCAGCAGGATCCGCGGCACCGGGACCTCGGCGATCTCACGCTGCGCCTTCGCCACCAGTGCGGCCACGAGCCGCTCGGCCGCGGTCCCTGGGAGCGGCTCCACCTCGAGCGTCCGCATCGCCTCGATGCTCGAATCGGAGGCGAGCGCACTCGGCGCCGCGACGGTGCGCAGCTCGTTGGATCGCGCGGTGAGAATCAGCAGCAGGCGTGTGTGGGGAAGCTTGCGCGCGATGACGTGCAGGATGGCCGCGCTGGCGTTGTCGGCGGCGTGAATGTCATCCACCACCAGCACCAGCGGGCTCTCCTCCGTCCCCGCCTCCACCGCCTTGAGGAACGCGTCGGCGAGCCGCAGCGGAATGACCTCTGCCGCCCACTCCACGGGCTTGGGTACGCCGGGAAACGCACTGAAGATCTCGGGCGAGATGCGCGTCAGCTCGCTCAGCGCTTCCGGATCCGTGCCGCCGATCGCCCGCTGCAGCGTGAGCTGCTTGATGAGCTCGGCCAGCACGGCGAACGGCAGCTCGCGCTCCGCGTCGTACGCCTGGGCGCGCGCGATGGCGGCGCCTTCCATCTGACAGGTCGAGACGAACGCATTAGTCAATGTCGTCTTCCCCACGCCGGGATCGCCCACCATCACTATGATGCGCGGCGTACGCCGCCGCACCTCGAGCCACGCGTCGTACAGACGCGAAAACTCCCGCTCGCGGCCGATGAGCGTCTCCGCCTCGAACCGTCGCTCGCGCCGCTCCGACACGTGCCCCTGCCCCTGCCCCTGGCCCGCCGATGGGGGAGCCCCGCGCCGCCCCTCCCGCAACAGGTCCGCGACCCGCACCAGGTCCGCGCTCGGCTTGGCCCCGAGCTCCTCCGCCAGCCGTGCTTCCAAGCGCCCGAACGCCTTGAGGGCGTTGCCGCGATCCCCCACCCACGCTCGAGCCTCCATGAACCCCCGCACCGCATCCTCGCACAGGGGATCGAGGTCGAGCAGCACCAGCGCGTGCTCTTCGACGGTCGCGAAGTCGCCCGTCCGACGAGCCCCGTCCATCCGCCGCACCAGGCAGTCGCGGATCCGGGGCATCAGCTTGGCGCGCCATTCGTCCTTCCACTGCTCGAACCGCACCGCCCCGGGCAACTCGAAGCCCTCGAGGAACGGCCCGTGAATCTCGGCCTCGCAACTGTCCAGCCGGCGGACGTCCGCGTCCACGACACCCGGCACGAGCGCGATCGACGTCCGCTGCACGATGAGATGCTCCGGTCCTACCTTCGCCTTCACGACCGTGAGTGCTTGTGCCAGCGAGTGGCGCGCGCGCGGGGCCGGCACGTCGGGCCACAGGAGATCCATCAGGTAGTCACGCGTGAACTTGCGCCCGCTTTCCACCGCCAGGCGGATCAGCAGGGCGAAGTGCTTGCGCGTGCGAAAGCGGATCTGCTCACCGGCGTCGGTAAACAGGAGCGGCGCGCCTAGGCTCATGAGGTGCAGATGGGGCGCCAACGGACGGCTCGCAGCGTTTCGGGTTGGTACTATTAGGCAGAACAATCAACGCGATGTCAACACGTTGATTCCCAATGGGTAAGGTTGCTGCGAATAAGGGCGCACAAGCGAACGTCAAATCGGTCGCGGGTCGCCTTGAACGACGCCCCAACCGTGTGTTAGAATCGCTGCCCGTCCAGTCTCCCAGGAGGACCTATGAGAGCACGTCTCGTCACCCCAATCGTTGCCGCCGCTTCGTTTGCGCTGCTCGGCTGCGACCGGGTGTCCACGGCCCCCGAGCGGCCGGGCCGCCCGTCGTTCATTACCAACGGCACCGTGGACGGTAGCGCGCACCCCGCCGTCGTGCTGCTGGTGATGGATGTGAACGGCACGCCGGCGTTCCGCTGCTCCGCCACCCTCATCGCCCCGAAAGTGGTGCTCACGGCCGGCCACTGCGCCGGCGAGCCGGGCGAGTTCAGCGGCATGCGCATCTTTACCGAGTCCGACGTCCAGAACGGCGACAACAACTACCCCTTCGCCGGCCCCAACACCATCGAGGCCGTCGCGTGGCACGCACACCCGCTCTTCACCGAGAACGCGTTCTTCCTGCACGACGTGGGCGTCGTCCTTCTGTCCAAGGCCTTCAAGCTGTCGGCCGGCCAGTACGGCACGCTCCCCACGACCGATCAACTCGACGCCCTCCAGCCGAGCAGCGCGACCACGTTCACGGCGGTGGGCTACGGGCTGCAGCGCATCAACCCCGCCAAGGTCGAAGCCGAGCGGATCCGCATGTTCGCCGAACCGCACCTGATTCAGATCAACGGGGGCATCGTGGGCGATTTCTCGCTGCTGCTCTCGAACAATGCGTCCACCGGCGGCACCTGCTTCGGCGACTCGGGCGGGCCCAACTTCGTCGGCACGAGCAACGTGATCGGCGGCGTGACGTCGTTCGGGCTGAACGGCACGTGCGGTGGGACCGGAGGCGTGTTCCGCCTCGACCGGCAAAATGTGCTGGACTTCGTGGGGCAGTACCTGAGATAGCCCGCGGATTGCGAGCATGCTGCTGCAGGCTTCGGTAGTCCTCCTGGCCGTGGCCGGCGCGCCACCTGCGCCGGCCCTGGCGGACTCCTGTTACCACTACCGGCCCGCTCCGGTGTCGCTCACGGGACGGCTGGTGCAGCGCCGCCTGCCGGGCCCGCCGCACTACGACAGCTTCGCCCGGGGCGATCGTCCGGTGATGGTGGATTTCCTCATCCTCGACGCCCCGATCTGCACCATCCCCGACTACAGAGAGAGCCCCAACACCGATGCCTTTCAGGGTCAGGACACGATCCAGGTGCGGCGGGCCGAATCCACCTGGCGCGACGTGCGCCGACTCATGGGTAGCCGCGTGGTCGTAACCGGTACGCTGTCGGAATGGGCCCTCGGCCCGGACCGCACGCCGGTCGTGCTGGATCCAACCGGGGTGCAACCGCTTGCCCCGCGGTGACATGAGCCGGCTTCTCTCCCTCGCCTGCTCGACTAGATTGGACGCGAGAGGGCTCTCGTGATCGGTTACGTCTTCCGCATGCTGACGGGCAAGTCGGCGATGCGGACCAGGCTCAAGCGGCACTTCAACGGCCGTCCGGTGGAGCACGTCGTGACGGCGGCGCGCACGTTCCCGCGCGCCTCAAGGGTGGACGTGCAGCTCGCCATCGACCATTTCTTCGCGGGTCGCGCGACGCCGACGCTGCTGGGCATTCACGCGGCCGTCGGCTTCGAGACCCCGACGCTCGCGCACCTGTTCACGCCCGGACCATTCCCGGTGGACCTCGGGCCCCTCCAGCACGACGATGTCGACATCGGCGACCCGACGCCCGTGCGCTGCCTCAAGAACGGACTGTGGCTCTCGAAGGACGGCGACCTGCCGTTCGCCCTGTTGTTGAGCCCGGCTATGCAGCACGGCACCGCGGGAGGAATCTACGTCGAGGTGGCCGTCCCACACGGCGAGCGTGGCCTCGAGTTTTCCGAGCGCTTCTTCCATGACCTCGAGGCGCGCGTGAATACGGGAGGAACGTACCGGGGGAGAGTCATCTCGCTCGAGAGTCAGGCGGAGTACTCCGGTCGCGGCGGAGCAGTGAAGGTCCATCGGCTGCGGGCGGTGCAGCGCGAAGAAGTGATCCTACCGGGGAAGACGCTGGCGCTGCTGGACCGCAACGTCGCCCGGTTCGTCCAGGCCCGAGAGCACATTAAGCGTTTCGGCCTCTCCACCAAAAAGGGGATTCTGTTTTACGGGCCGCCGGGAACCGGGAAGACGCACACGATTCACTACCTCGCCTCCCAGCTGCCGGGCCACACGACCCTGTTGATCACCGCCGAGCAGGTGGGGGCGCTGGACGAGTATTTCCGGCTCGCACGCTTCCTGCAACCATCGATGGTGGTAGTCGAGGACGTGGACCTCATCGCGCGGGCACGCGAGCGCATGGGCAGCCCGTGCGAGGAGGTGTTGCTCAACAAGCTGCTCAACGAGATGGACGGGCTGCGTGAAGACGCCGATGTGATCTTCATTCTCACGACGAACCGCCCCGACCAGCTCGAGCCGGCGCTGGCGTCCCGGCCCGGGAGGATCGACCAGGCCATCGAGTTTCCTCTTCCGGACGCGGAGGGGCGTGCCAAGCTGATCAAGTTGTACGCCCGTGGCCTCGAGGTACCGGAGGCCCTGCTCGCGACGATCGTGCAGAAGACGAAGGGCGCGAGCCCGGCGTTCATCAAGGAGCTGATGCGTCGCGCCGCGCAATTCCAGGTCGAGACCGAGGCCGACGGACGACTGCAGCAGTCTTCAGTGGATGGGGCCATCGAGGAGATGGTGTTCAGCGGCGGAACTCTCAATCTGAAGCTGCTCGGCGGAACTACCGAGCTCGAACAGGCCGGCCGGTCGGAGGTCGGGGAAATGGCATTCAAGTTGTCGCAGCGCATCACCGGGTGAGCCCCCTTCTCCCCCTCAGCGGCCTGCTCGTGTCGATCGCCCGCGGACCGCAGGCGCCCGACACGCAGCACGTCTACTCGGAGGACCAGCTGACCGTGATGCCGGTCGCGCTGCGCCAACCCCCGGCGAGCTTCATCCCGACTCCGGCTCGGTTCAGGTGGTGTCGACGCCCGACAGCGCACTCGACGCGCGGGCACGCGCGGTCGTGTTGGGCTCCGTCTTCGCGCCGGGACGAACCGAGCACGGCACGGTGCGGGCGGCCATCGTCCTGGAGGTCGCGTTCGATTCGTCGGACAGGGCGACGGCGCCGCCGCCGATCTACGGCGAAGATGAGTCGCTCACCGAGAAGCCCGCTCTCGTATTCGGTCCCCAGGTCGACTACCCGGAGGACCTGCGGCGCAATCACATCCAGGGACGCGTCTTAGTGCAGGCGATTCTCGACACCTTGGGCCGGGTCGAGCCGGGATCGATTCAGTTCGCCACGACGCCCGATCCCGGGTTCTTGATGCCGGTGTCGCGATATCTGGAGTTGGCGCGCTTCCGACCCGCCCGGCGCGACGGCCGTGCCGTGCGGGTGATCGTGCACATACCGGTAGACTTCAGGCTGCGGGAGGGACCTCGCGCCCCGTCATTCCCCTGTCCGGCGAACGTCGAGCTTCGAGGCGGTTGCCGCCCGTGACCTCATAGCGGGATTGCGGCAGATCGGGCACGGCCCCATCCTCGGCTCTTTCCCTAAGAAGAGCTGCACCGGTCCGAGCGTAACGGTCGTATCCGTGAGCGTGACGGTCAGTGTCATCACGCGCCCGTCGACCGAGCCCGTGAAACGGGCGGGATGGTCGGGACCGCGCGCCACGGGATAGAGCGTGATGTTGTAGAGCCCGGGGACGTCGAAGCGCCCCTGGTCATCGGTGACGATCGCCTGCTTCGTGTCACCGGCGGTACAGCCGATATGGACATGGTCGGTCGTGTCGAACGCAATCAATCCGGCGTTCTCGCCGCCCCAGGTGCCCTTGATCGGCCCCTGGACCCGCGGGCCCCCGATGTCGCAGGTGCGCAGCGCGATCAGGGTGAGGCTGGCCAGTACGACCTTGCTCATGCGATTCCCTCCATACTTTCTACCCTTGCAGCCACGTCTTGGTCACCAGCAGCTCCTGCACCAGGTCGGGCGCGGCGCGCCCCGCCGCCTCCGCCGCGAAATTGATCACCAGCCGGTGCGTGAGCACGGTGGGCGCCACCGCGCGCAGGTCGTCTTCATCGGGCATGGGCCGGCCATCCAGCGCCGCCCGCGCCTTGGCGCCGAGGATCAAGTACTGGGAGGCGCGCGGGCCCGCCCCCCACGACACGTACTGCTTGATGAACGGCGGGGCCTCGTCGTCGGGGGGCCGGGTCATCCGCACCAGCGTCACCGCCGCGCGCACCAGCGGCTTCGGCACGGGGATGCGCCGCACCAGATGCTGCAACGCCAACACGTCTTCGGCCGTGAGCACCGGCGTGATCGAGGTCCCCACGTCGCCCGTGGTGGATTCGACGATGCGCTCTTCTTCGTCTCTCGACGGATAGCCGACCCGCAGCTCGAACATGAAGCGGTCGAGCTGCGCTTCGGGCAGGGGATAGGTCCCCTCCTGCTCGATCGGGTTCTGCGTCGCGAGCACGAAGAAGGGCGACGGCAACGAGTGCGTCTGGCCGGCCGCGGTCACCTGATGCTCCTGCATCGCCTGCAGCAGCGCGGCCTGGGTCTTGGGTGGCGTGCGATTCACCTCGTCGGCGAGCACGATGTTCGCGAACACCGGCCCGCGCACGAACCGGAAGCCGCGCTTGCCGGTGCTCTGGTCTTCCTCGATGATCTCGGTCCCCGTGATGTCCGAGGGCATGAGATCCGGCGTGAACTGGATGCGGGTGAACTTGAGGTCGAGGGTCTGCGCCAGCGTCTGGACCATGAGGGTCTTGGCGAGGCCGGGCACACCCAAGAGCAGGGCGTGGCCGCCCGAGAACACGGCGGTGAGGATGCCGTCGAGCACGTCCCGCTGGCCCACGATGCGGCGACCGACCTGAGCCAGGAGGTCGCTACGGGCGGCCCCCAGTCGTTCGAGCAACTCCACATCGCCCCGTACCGGGGACGGGGGACGAGGGACGGGGGACGGGTTGGGTGGCATTCTCGCTCTCAGGTTAGCATATCATACTCCCAAGCGCCACATAAGTTTGCGCGCTTCGGACTTTGCTTGCGAAATTTTTCACAAGGGCGTATGTTCCCGTCCGCACCATGCCTGACGACGAGCGCAATCGCTTCGGCCGGAGCTTCGGCGAAGGCTATTCCTACGTCGCGCTGGGCTTCAGCTTCGCCTTCGCCATCCTCGCGTTCGGCGCGCTCGGCTGGGTGGTGGATGGCTGGCTGGGGACGCGGCCGCTGTTCGCGCTGGTGGGCGCGGGCGTAGGCGGGTTCGGCGGGTTCATGAGCATTTATTACCGAGTACAGAGCGAGACTCGGAAGCGGGACCGGGGACGAGGGACGGGAGACGGGTGAGGCCTTACCTTCTCCTCACGGGGCTGGGTGTCGTGCTGCTGGTGGTGGCGGCGGTTATCGCTGGACGCGCGGCGGGGATCGGGGGAGCCGCGGCGCTCGGGGCGCAGCTCGGTGCCGTGGCGCTGCTGCGGCCGGCGATGCGAGCCCCGCAGCCGGTGTTCATGGCGCGCTGGCTGGGCGGCATGGGCGTGCGCGCCCTGGCGGTCGGCCTGGTCGTTGCGATCGCCGCCACACACCGCGCCGAGCTCGCCCCGCTCCCGACTTCGCTTGGCTTCCTGGGCGTACTGCTGCCGCTGCTCTTTCTGGAGACGAGATTCTTGCGATGACGCAGGGTCCCGACATCGGCAAGGCGATCTTCGAGCACACGTCGGACAGCCACGTGGTCGAGCTGCCGTTCGGGCTGGGGGAATGGCACCTCCCGACCGGCTGGCGCCTGCTCGGCATCGACGTCTCGCCCACCAAGCACGTGGTGTTCATGATCGTGGCGGCGCTGCTCGTGTTCCTCACCATCTGGTACGCCGGCCGCCAGGTGCAGCGGCGCCACCGCGAGGGCAAGGCGCCCCACGGCTTCGGCGCCGCGGTCGAGGCCATGGTGCTGTTCGTGCGCAACGACGTGGCGATCGCCAACATCGGGCACGGCGGCGAGAAGTTCGCGCCGTACATCCTGACGCTGTTCTTCTTCATTCTCTACTGCAACCTGCTCGGCCTGCTGCCCTGGGGCGCGACGCCCACGGGGAACCTTGCCGTCACGGGCGCGCTCGCTCTCACCGCGTTCGTCACCATCGAGGTGTCGGGGTTCCGGGCGCTCGGCCCGAGAGGCTATCTCAGGACCATCGTGTTCGTGCCGCCCGGCATGCACGGGATCGGCGCGGTGGCCATGGCTGCGATCATGACGCCGATCGAGATCATCGGCAAGCTCGTCAAGCCGTTCGCGCTCACCCTGCGGTTGTTCGCGAACATGACGGCGGGCCACTTCGTGATCCTGGCGCTGCTCGGCCTGATCTTCATCTTCAGCAGTTGGCTCGTGGCTGCGGGGTCGGTCGCGTTCGTGACGTTCATGATGCTGCTCGAGCTGCTGGTGGCGTTCCTGCAGGCCTATATCTTTGCGCTGCTGACGTCGGTGTTCATCGGCATGATGCAGCACGCTCACTAACCTCACGTCGAGGAGACCATGGTAGACCTCGTCACGCTGCTTCAGGGTGGACAGCCGACCGGCGCGGACCTCGCCGCCGCGGCCAAGAACGCCAACGCGCTGCTGGGCGCCGGCCTCGGGTTGGGGCTGGCGGTGATCGGGGTAGGGCTCGGCATCGGTCGCATCGGCGGCCAGGCGGTGGAGGCGATCGCGCGTCAGCCCGAAGCGTCGGGCGACATCCGCGGCGCCATGATCCTGACGGCGGCGCTGATCGAAGGCGTGGGTCTCGCATCGCTCGTTTTCGCCCTGCTGTTCAAGCTGCTCTAGATGCTGGCGCTGCTGCTGGTCCAGGAAGGGGAGTTCACGCCCTTCTCCATCAACACGGGGCTGATCTTCTGGACCATCGTGGTCTTCGGGATCCTGCTCGCGCTGCTCTGGCGGTTCGGCTGGCCGGCCCTCCTCAAGACGGTGGAGGATCGCGAGCGCCGTATCCAGCAGCAGCTCGAGGAGGCGGAGCGCGCCCGGACCGAGGCCACCCGGCTGCTGGAGGAGCACAAGCGCACCATCGCCACCGCCAAGGCCGAGGCGCAGGAGGTGCTGGCGAAGGCGAAGGCGCTCGCCGACAAGGAGCGCGAGACCCTGCTCGCCAAGGCGCGGCAGGAGTACGAGCAGCTGCTGGAGCGGGCGCGCCACGAGATCGCCGCCGAAAAGGAGAAGGCCATCGTCGAGCTGCGGCGTGAAGCGGTAGATCTCTCCATCGCCGCCGCGTCCAAGCTGCGTGGGGGGCGGGGCGTCGTGAAAAGCACGACCATCGCCCGCAACTACGCCGAGGCGCTGCTGCTCGCGGCCGAGGCGGGACGCACGGGGGCGGTCGAGCTGTACGGCCGCCTGATAGACGCCGTCGCGGGAGCGGTGGAGGCGGAGGAGCGGATCGCGGTGGCGCTCGACTCCCCCCGCGTGGCCAAGGCGACCAAGGGGGCGCTGCTGGAGCGCGCCCTGGGGGACGTCACGACCCCTGAGTTCGTGCGCTTTCTCCAGGCGGTGGTGCGGCGCGGCCGGCAGGGGCTGCTGCGGGAAATCGCGCAGGAATACCAGGCACTGGTGGACCTGAAGCTCGACCGCGTGCACGCGGGGGTGGTGCTGGTCGAGGAGCCGGACGCCCGGCTCGAGAAGCAGATCGTGGAGCGTCTCGCCGCGGCCTTCGGCAAGGACGTGCGGGCGCACTTCCGGGCGGAGCGCGGCATCATCGGAGGAGTGGTGGTCCGGGTGGGCGACCGGGTGTACGACGGCTCGCTCAAACGCAAACTGGCGGTGCTGCGGCGGAAGATGATGACGGGGGAGTGAGTGGAGGGCGGTAGAGGACGGTAGAGGGCGGTAGAGGTGGCCCGGGGTGACCCGGGCCACCACAGTTCGGCCACTACAACCGATACCTGGCGCCGATCGCGACGCCGAGTCGTCGCGTTGCACGCCGCTCGACTTCCGGAGGCGGTTCGTCCGCGTTGAATATCGAGCCGCTCAGCACGCCGCTGACGCGCAGCGAGCCGGTGAGCGATCCGGCGAGCGGCCATTCCAGGGCGGCAGCCGTTTGGGCGGCCACGCGCGTGCGGCTGGCGCCATCCACGGTCCACAGCTGGACGGCGGGCCCCGCCTCGAGCCGCACGTCGACGCCGGCCCCGAAGCGCGCCAAGCGGAAGGAGACCTGCGGTGCAACCTCCCAGAGCGATGCGAGGTCGTACTGCACGACCGCCAGGCCCGGCTGCTCGCCGGCGATCCCCGTCTTGGCGTACAACAGGGCGAGCGCCACGCGTGCGGACCCCAGTCCGCGGTCCAAACGCAGCTCGACCGTCGTGGGTCGGTACGGCCCGACGGTGGTGCCGGACGTGTCCCGGGAGGAGCCCCGAAAACGGGCGACCCCGATCTCGGCCGCGATCCCCCACTGGGCCGACACCATGCCCGGAACGACAAAACCGGCTACGAGACATGCTGCGACGAGCGTCCGCATCGTTCCTCCCGCATTGTGGGATTACTTCATCTCCAGGTTGATCCACCCGTTGGTCACGTTGTTCTCACCCTTCACGATCCAGTTGTAGCCGGGGTACGTCACTCCCACAACGGCGTCCTCGACCGCGTTTCCGACGAGCTCGTCGTTGGTGTTGATGAGCGACGCGAGCGCGCTGAAGAGCTTTTGGAACGCCTGCGCGAACTTGAACGTCTTCTGCCCCGTGCTCAACGTGGTGTCCTTGCCGGCCGTGCGCACCTGGTTCGCCGCGTCCACGGCTTCGAGCGCTTTCTTCCACAGGTCGGTGCTCGTCTTGATCTGGCACGCCGTGTCGTCGTCCTCGATCACGAACACGCGGACGTTCTGGCCGGGATGGGCGGCGTGGTAGGCGTCGAGCTGGCTCTTGCTGAACAGCATCACGCTGCCGCTCCAGTCGAGGTCGTTCTGGTCGAAAGAGTACGGTGCGGGCTGCGTCTCGCCCGCGCACTGGTAGTCGGTCAGCGAGTCGCTCGTCCCCTTCTGGCCGAGGATGTGGACCTCAAATTCGGGGCTGCCTTTCAACCAGCCCTCAAAATCATTCAGGAAATGGGCTTTGGTCATGTAGAGGCCGGGCGACGGAGGCGCAGGCGCGCCCCCGCCCCCACCCGCGCCTCCCTCCCCGCCGCACAGCTCGAGACACGCGATCAGGGCGGAGGGCTTGGTCGAGAAATCGGTCTCGACCGGGACCACCGCGATGACCGGAGTCGCGGGCGGATGCTCGGGGTCGAGCAGCCGGCGGTTGCCGTGCAGGTCGAACGCCACAGGCACATCGTGGTCGCCGATCGCCGTCGCAACGAGTACGTCGGAACCCCCGGTCCAGGCGCGGCGGTGCGCCGGCACCGGCAGGTACATCTCGAGCGGGATGGCGCGGTCGGCGTCGCGCGCGACATCGCTCGCGGCCCGTCCGGTGCCCCGCGCCATCGCCGCGAGGGCGATCCCGCCGTCGCCCGCGAGAAAGCGTTGGAACGGCAGCTTGTGCTCGCGGTACGGCGAGCCGGCGAGCTCGGCGTGCACGCGCGCACGGAACGTGGGGTCGGCGAGCGCCAGGGCGAGCCCGCGCGCCAGTTGCTCGGGGGGAGCGGGGTGAGCGGGGGAAGCGGGACCGGGCGATCCGGGGTTCGAGCCCGCCGCGGGGCCGGGCGCCGGTCCCGTTCCCGGTGTGCGATCGGAACAGGCGAGCCCGCCCACGAGCAACGCGAGGGCCGCGGGCACGGCCAGGCGTGAAGTATGCGACAGCATGGCAGCTCCTTGGTCGAGGTTTGGGACGGCGGGCGAACATGCCCCGCGTCGCTCGACCAACCGGCGCCCGAATCGCGCGCTCGACATCGCAATCGCGCGCGACCTCCCCGGCGCGCTCCTTGCTGTGTAGCTTCCCGATCCTTATGCCATCGCTCGCCGCCGTCTTTCTTCTTCTTCTGGCCCGCGACACGACGGGCTATTGGCAGCAGCAAGTCGCCTACCGCATCACCGCCTCGCTCAACGAGCAGACCGGCGTCCTGACGGGGCGCGAGCGGATCAGCTACGTCAACCGCTCGTCGGCCACGCTGCGCGACTTTTACGTGCATCAGTACCTGAACGCGTTCCGGCCGGGGTCGCGCTGGGCCGCGGCCGACGCGGCCGAGGATCGCGACCGGTTCCAGCATCTGGGGGAGCCGGACTACGCGTTCGAGCGGATCACGGCTGCCACGCTCGGAGGCCGGGAGCTCCGGCCGGACTACCCGTACGCGCCCGACTCGACGGTCGCGCACTGGAGCCTCGCCCGGGCGCTCGTGCCCGGCGACTCGCTCGTGGTCGAGGTCGAGTGGCAGGCGCGCCTCTCCACGCTGCCGCGCCGCCAGGGACGTCGCGGCCGGCGCTTCGACTTCGCCCAGTGGTATCCGAAGGTGGTGGTGTACGACAAGTACGGCTGGGAGGACCATCCACTCTATCCCGCGGGGGAGTTCTACGGCGAGTTCGCCAGCTACGACGTGACGCTCGATCTGCCCGAGGATCAGGTCATCGGCGCCACCGGCGTTCCGGTGGAGGGTGACCCCGGGTGGGAGAAAGCGAGGGCCGACCCCGCGCTGCAAGTCGACTACCAGCGCGCCTGGTACCGCTCCGCGCTCCCCGCTCCCGGGTGCACGGGGCTGCGAGTCGCCGCGGGGCGCAAGTGCGTCCGCTTCCGGGCCGAGCGCGTGCATCACTTTGCGTTCTCGCTCAACCCGCAGTACCGCTACGAGCAGGGCCGCTACGGCGACGCGGTGGTGCACGTGTTGTATCTGCCCGAGGACCGCGCCACGTGGGGGAACGGCGTCGCCGTCCGCAATACGATCACTGCCCTCGCCTGGCTCGACTCGCTGTACGGCGCCTACCAGTGGCCGCAGCTCACCAACGTGCACCGCATCGAGGGGGGCGGCACCGAGTTCCCCATGATGATCATGGACGGCAGCGCGGGGCTCGGCCTGATCGTGCACGAAGCCGGCCACCAGTACACTATGGGGCAGCTCGCGAACAACGAGTGGCGCGAGGGCTGGCTCGACGAGGGGTTCACCAGCTTCCAGACGGGCTGGTTCTTCGAGTCGCACGGCGGGCCGCCGGCGTACGACGGGGTCGAACCCGAGGTCCTGTGGCTCGATCTGGAGCGCTGGAGCGAGCCGGTGTCGCTGCCGAGCGAGCTCTACCGCGATTTCCCGACCTACAACGCGATGGTGTATTCGAAGGCGCAGCTGTTCTACGAGGAGCTGCGCTACGTGGTGGGGGACGAGACGATGCGCCGCATCCTGCGGGCCTACTTCGCCCGCTGGCGGCTCAAGCACGTGGACGAGGACGCGTTGCGCGAGGTGGCTGAAGACATCTCGGGCCGCGACTTGCAATGGCTGTTCGGCGAATGGCTGCACGCCACACCGCTGTTCGATTACCGCCTGAAGCGGGTCGAGCGGCACCATCTCGCCGACGGCCGGTGGCGCACGGTGGTCAGCATCGAGCGGCGCGGCGACGGCCGGCTGCCGGTGGAGATCGGCGACGGCGACACGATCTACGCCCGCGCGACGGGCGAGCCGGCGGAGGAGCAGGTCGCGTTCGTCACGGCCGCGCGGCCGGGGCGTCTCATGCTCGACCCGCGGGGCCGCACTCACGATTACAACCTGCTGAACAACCGCGAGCGGCGGGCCCTGGTGGGGCGCGGCGCGTGGAGCGTACGCCTGGACGATCCCACGCGGGAGACCGCGCGGCGGGACCGGCTGGTGCGTGCCTGGCTGCCGGTCGCGTGGTCGAACAGCTTCGGCGGCTTTACGGTCGGCCTGCGCGAGCGCACCAACTATCTGGGCCGCTACGACCGCGGCCTGCTCGTGGCCGCGGTCGCCACCGGCCCCGGCACCGCGAACCGATTCGGCGTCTACGGGCGCTGGGGCAATCCCATCGCGCATCCGGAGCCGCGCACCGAAACAAGCGTGTCCGCGTGGGCGATGGAGGGGCGCGCCGGCGCGAAATTCTCCGTGGATCGCTCGCTGCGCCAGCACCTGGACTTCGGCGCCGACCCGCACGTCGGGTTCGACGCCGTGTGGATGGCGACCACCGAGCTGGGCTACCTGGACCGGAGCCTGTGGGAGGACGCCGGCACCGTCGAGGGGGGCCCGTGGTGGTCGATCACGTCGAGCCACGGTGCAACGGTGCTGCACACCCGCTTCGTGGCGCGGGGCGGCGTCGTGTACTCGAACCCCGGGAAGGGAGTCGTCTCGCCGACGCGCTACGACTTCGAGGGGCTCGGGCGGTTCACGGGCGAGGCCAGCGTGCGGACCCCGTTCTGGGCACGGACGACGCTGGGGCTGCGGCTGTTCGCGGGCGGCTACACGGGGGCCTCGACGCCGGTGCGGCAACGGCGCATTCCCGTCGCGGGGGCGGATCCGTACGAGACCTTCACCGACCCGTTGCTGCGCAGCCGGGGCGCCCTGTTCCTGCGGCCGGGCTTCTACTACCATGCGCCGGGGAACGCCGATCTGCGGGCGTTCGGGCGCGACCTCGGCGGGCGCTGGGCGGTGAGCGTGAACGGCGAGCTGACGCGGTCGCTGGGGCGGCGCGACCACGGATTCCTGCGGGAGGCATCACTCATGGGCTTCGCGGACGCCGGTCTGGTGGACACGCTCGCCGTGCCGGCCACGACGCCGGGTCGCGGGTCCACCTTCCTCTATGAGGGCGGCCTCGGCGTCGTGACGCGCCATCAGCTGGGCGACCTCGACTGGACACTGCGATTCGAGGTGCCGCTCGTGGTGGCCCCCTTCCAGTTCGCCGCCGACAGCGTCTCGGGAAAGGGGCGGCTCGCATGGCGGTGGCAGGTGAGCCTGTCGCCGAGCTTCTGATGGACACGCGCGCGCACGATCGTCGCGGCTTCTTCCGCGACGCGTTCGGCCGGCTGCTGCAGGAGGTGACCGTGCGCACCGAGCGCCGGGTGGCGCCGCGGCGCTACTTCCGGCCCCCCGGCGCGGCGGACGAGATCAGCTTTCTGGCCTCGTGCACGCGCTGCGGCGACTGCGTCACCGTGTGCCCGGTGCAGGCGATCATCAAGGCGCCGCCGGCCGCGGGCCTCGCCGCCGGCACGCCCATCATCGACCCAGGGATCCAGGCGTGCGTCGTGTGCGCGGAGATGCCCTGCGCCCGGGCGTGCGAGACGGGGGCGCTGGTGCCGCCGCCCGGCGGCTGGGACGAGGTGCACATGGGCGTGCTCGAGCTCGATCCCGAGCGCTGCATCACGTTCCAGGGGGTGTCGTGCGGCGTGTGCGCCCGGGCCTGTCCCGTGGGCGAGAAAGCCCTCGCGCTCGATAGCGGGGGCCGGCCGGTGATCCGCCCCGAAGGGTGCGTGGGGTGCGGGGTGTGTGTGACGGCATGCGTCACGTCACCGTCTTCGTTGCGGCTGAGCCTGGCATCGGCACCATGAACGAGTGCGGAATGCGGAGTGCGGAATGCGGAATTGAAGGGGGAGGTCGTTCGCTGAGCGACGCCCGCCCTGATACTCCGCATTCCGCATTCCGCATTCCGCATTGGGGGGAGGGGAGGAGTGGCTGAGCTCCCCTACCGCGTCGACAAGCCCTGGGGCCACGAGCTGATCTGGGCCCGCACCGACCGCTACGTCGGCAAGATCCTGCACATCGAGCCCGGGCACGTGCTGTCGCTGCAGTATCACAATAAGAAGGACGAGTCGATCTACGTGCTGGCGGGAGAGATCATCCTGCGGCTCAAGCGGGACGGCGCGCTGGTCGAGCGGCGCATGGCGCAAGGGGCGGCGTTCCACATCGAGCCCAAGCTGATCCACCAATTCGAGGCCGTCACGGCCGCCGATCTGCTCGAGGCATCCACGCCCGAGATCGACGACGTGGTGCGCCTGCAAGACCGCTACGGGAGGGTGACGTGAAGGTGATCGTGCCGCTCGCCGGCAAAGGCACTCGCCTGTTGCCGCTCACCAAGCGGGTCCCCAAGCCGCTGGTGCGGGTCGCCGGCCGGCCCGTGATGGACTACGTGATGGACGCGGTGAAACCGCTCGACGTGGACGAGATCATCGTCATCACCGGGCATCTGAAACACGTCGTCGAGCGCTACATCGTGTCGCAGTACGACGTGCCGGCGAAATTCGTGGAGCAGAAGACCCTGGACGGCACCGCCGGCGCGATCAACCTGGCGCGTCCGTACGTGGACGGGCCGGTGCTCATCATCTTCGTGGACACGCTGTTCGAGGCCGACTTGACGCTCGTCAACCGGCTGGACGCGGACGGGATCATCTGGGCGAAGGAGGTCGAGGATTACCAGCGGTTCGGGGTGATCGTGACCGACGCCCAGGGCTACATGAAGCGCATCGTCGAAAAGCCGAGCACGCCGGTCTCCCGGCTCGCGAACATCGGGCTGCAGTACGTGCGGGACTCGAAGGCGCTGTTCGACGGCATCGCCCACGTGCTGACCCAGCCCCCGGGCAAGGGCGGCGAGTACTATCTCACCGACGCGTTCCAGTACATGGTGGACCACGGCCGGCGGCTGTTCACCGCGTCCGTCGCGGGCTGGTACGACTGCGGCAAGGTGGACACGCTGCTCGAGACCAACCGCCACGTGCTCGACACCGGCCGGGCCCGGGCGCCCAAGAACCCCGGCCCGGGCGTCACCCTCGTCCCGCCGGTCTATATCGAGGACGGCGTGGAGATCCGCAACTCGACAGTGGGGCCAAATGTTTCGCTCGAGACGGGGAGCCGCGTGACGGACAGCACCATCGCCAACAGCATCCTGGGGAAGAACGTGCGCGTGGTGGGCAGCACGGTGCGCGATTCGGTGGTCGGAGACGATCAGCTGATCGAGGGCAAGACGATTCAGGCGAGCGTGCTCGATGCCGGGGAGTTGGCACGCGCCACGTAGCGCCGGAGGGACGATGGATCTGGCCGGGGTGCGGGAGCTGTTCGCGTACAACGCCTGGGCCAATCGCGAGTGCTTCGCGGCGCTGGAGCGGCTTCCCACTGAGTCGTACGTCCGCGATTTGAAGAGCAGTCACGGCGGCCTGCACGGGACCCTGTGCCACATCGTCTGGGCGGAGGACCTGTGGCTCAGCCGCTGGTTGGGCCGGCCGAATCCCGCCGTCCCCCAGGGCAAAGACCTCGCGACCCTGGCCGCGGCGCGCGCCCGGTGGGAAGCCATCGAGGCGGACCGGCTCGCGTTTCTCGCCGGCTTTGACGAGCCCCGCCTGGCGGAGACCCTGGCGGTGCGGCCGAGCAGCGGCGGGGAGTATGTGCACACATTCCGCCAGATGTTTCGCCACGTCGTGGACCACTCCACCTATCACCGGGGCCAGCTTGTCACCCTGCTGCGCCAGCTGGGGCTCACGCCGCCCTCCACCGGGCTGATTCTGTTCTATCGCCGCGTAATTGCTTGAGCTGTAGCAGTTTGGTACCAACCGCCGAGTAACTTACCCGACCCCTTGACCCACTCGGGGAACCGGACTTACTTACTGACCGTTCAGTAACTAAATCCGGAGGGTCATCCGTGGGCAACGCCGTCACCCCATCGAAACGCACGCGACCGCCGCGCTGGCAGCGGCGCAAGGAAGCGCGTCCGGCTGAGATCGTCGCCGCCGCGCTCGAGGTGTTCGTGGAGCGCGGCTTCGCCGCCGCCAAGCTCGCCGACGTGGCGCGCCGCGCGGGCGTGACCAAGGGGACACTCTACCTGTACTTCGACAGCAAGGAAGCGCTCTTCAAGGCCGTGGTGCGCGAGACGATCGTGCCGGTCATCGCCCAGGGCGAGGCGTTGGCGCGGTCGTTCACCGGCAGCGCGCGCGAGCTGCTCGAGCGGCTGGTGCGGGAGTACTGGCGGCTGGTCGGCGAAACCGCGCTCGCGGGCATTCCCAAGCTGATGATGGCCGAAGCGGCAACTTTTCCCGAGCTGACCCGTTTCTACTACGAGGAAGTCGTGACGCGCGGGCACCGCCTCATGGCGGGCGTGATCGAGCGTGGCATCGAGAACGGCGAATTCCGTCCCGTGGACGTGAAGGTCGCCGCGAAGCTGGCGATGTCGCCCCTGATGCACGCCGTCGTCGCCAAGCGCGCCTTCGCGTTGTGCATGCCCGAGGGTTTCAACGTGCAGACGTATCTGGATACTCACATCGACCTGTATCTCCATGGCATCGCGAACCACTAGTCGTCGGATGGGCGTCCGTGCGTCGCTCGTCGCACTGTTGCTCCCCGCGGCCCTCGCGGCTCAGGCGCCCGCCGCCGGCGCGCCGCTGCGCCTGTCGTTCGCGGACGCCGTGCGCGTCGCCTCGAGCGAGGCGCCCGCGGTGGCGCTCGCCGGCTTGCGGAACGATGAGGCAGACGCGCGCATACGGCAGGCGCGGGCGGCGCTGTTACCGGCCTTGTCGCTGGGCGGATCGTGGCTCAACCGCACTTTCAACTCTAAGTCTCTGGGCATCGACTTCAGCTTCCCAACGGGCCCCGGGCAACCGCCTAAGACACTGCCCGAGCTGATCGGCCCCTTTCACCTGTTCGATGCTCGCGTGAGCGCGTCGCAGACGCTGCTGGACTGGTCCAGCGTGGCGCGGGTGCGGGCCGCCCGAGCGCAGGCGGATGGCAGTCGCGCCGAGCGCGGCGTGACCGTGGAAGGCACGGCGCTGACGGCGGCGCTGGCCTATCTGCGGGCAGTGCGCGCTCAGGCCGTGGTGGCGGCGCGGCAGGCGGACTCGAGCATCGCGGCGGAGCTGGTCGGCCTGGCGGATGCGCAGAAGGCGGCGGGCGTGAGCGCGGCCATCGACGTGACGCGGGCCCGCACGCAGCTCGTCACGGCGGAAGGCCTGCTGCTGGTCGGGCGGAACCAGCTGGACCGCGCCCGCATCGACCTGACCCGCGCCCTGGGGATCGACCCCAGCACCCCGCTGGCGTTCACGGACACGCTCGCCGCCACGCTGGGCGCGGCCGACGTGCCGGCGACGCGGGATTCGGCCGTGGCCGCGGGCCTCACCAACCGGCCGGATTTACGGGCCGAGCTGGCGCGGGCCGGAGCGGCGCGGCAGACGGGGGCGGCAATTCGCGCGGAACGGTTGCCGCGGCTCGAGGTAGGAGCGGACTACGGCGTGAATGGGCGGACGGTGCCGGGCGCCATCTCGACGCGCGACCTGACGCTCCAGGTGAGCGTGCCGATCCTGGACGGCTTCCGCCGCGAGGCGCGGCTGGCGGAGCAGGACGCGGTGGTGCGCGAATCGCAGGTGCGCGAGCGCGACCTGCGCCAGCAGATCGCGGCCGACGTGGACGGCGCGCTGCTGGACCTCCACTCGGCGGAAGCCCAGCAGGCGGTCGCGGCCGAGCGGCTGCGGCTGGCGGCGCAGGAGCTGTCGCAGTCGCGCGAGCGCTTCAAGGCGGGCGTGGCGGGCAATATCGAGGTGATCGACGCGCAGTCGAACCTGATTCGGGCGCGCGACACGGACATCGACGCGCGCTTCGCGGCCGCGACCGCGCGCGTCTCCCTGGCACGGGCGGCCGGCGTCGCCCGAACCCTTCACT
>WNGC01000548.1_pt1 | contig 21999 bp, 14 predicted proteins | sample 5400051 | NCBI WGS metagenome assembly WNGC01 (sample SAMN13153368, study PRJNA577476) | soil metagenome | isolation source: 20 cm soil or saprolite under grassland replicate 2 | place: USA:California | collected 2016-06-15
ACAAACCTGATTGATAACGCTGCCGACGCGATGAAGGAAAAAGGAAAACTTCTCGTGCGCGCCGTGCGCGAAAATGATTATGTGCTTGTGGAGATCGCCGACGATGGCCCGGGCATCCCGCCCGAGGTGCAATCGCGCATCTTCGAACCTTTTTTTACGACCAAGGGCGTGGGCGAGGGAACCGGGCTCGGCTTGGACGTGGTGCACCGCATCGTAAGAAAAATGCGCGGGCTCATCACCGTAAAATCGGTTCCCGGGGATACGCGATTTCAGGTGCGAATTCCAATTCAAGCGGCGATGTGATTCCGCGGGAGACAACGATGGCCGAAACCTGTACCCACCTCGATCAGATTAAACGCGTGAAGCCAAAGACCAAGGGCTGCGAGGAGTGCCTGAAGATGGGCGACAATTGGGTGCATCTGCGCCTGTGTTTGAGCTGCGGCCATGTCGGCTGTTGCGACTCCTCCAAGAACAAACACGCCACGAAACATTTTCACGCCACGAAGCATCCGATTGTCCGGTCGCAAGAGCCAGGTGAAAACTGGATGTGGTGCTACATCGATGAACTGATGTTTGAGGGAGAATAAATCTCAGGTTTTTTTCTTTGGCGGAATGAGTAACGACGCCAGCAGCGCGATCAGCAGTACGCCTCCCACAACGCCAAGAGACACGGTCACCGGAATGTGCAGCCAACGCTCGCCGATCATTTTTGCGCCGATGAATACCAGAACGACCGCCAGCCCCTCATCCAGGAAACGCAAACGGTCGATGACCCCCGCCAGCAGGAAGTACAGCGCCCGGAGCCCGAGAATCGCGAGCACGTTCGACGTGTACACAATAAAAGGGTCGCGCGTAATGCCAAAGACTGCGGGGATGGAATCGACGGCCAGGGTGACGTCCGTGATTTCCACGACAAGCAGAACGAGAAACAGCGGAGTGGCGAACAGCCGGCCCGCCTGGCGCACGAAAAAATGCTCCCCGTGATATTCATGGCTTACGCGAAGACGCCGGCTGGCAAAGCGGAAGATTTTGCTTTGTTCCGGATGAATCTCTCCTTTATTAAGAAACAGCATGCGCAAGCCGGCGTAGACGAGAAACGCTCCGAGCAGGTACATCACCCAGGAAAAGTGTTCGATCAATTCCGCGCCCAGCGCGATCATCACCCCGCGCATGACCAGCGCGCCGACCACGCCCCATTCGAGGAGGCGGTGCTGCAGGCGTTCATCCACGGCAAACGCCCGAAAGATCACCAGGAAAAGAAACAGATTGTCGACGCTGAGAGCCTTTTCGACGAGGTAGCCGGTAAAGAATTCCAGGGCCGGCTGGTTGCCATAGAAATAGAGCACTCCGAACCCAAAGAGCACGGAGACTGCGATCCAGCCAAAACTGGCGATAGCAGCCTCGCGAAGCGCGATCTTGTGCGGGCGGCGGTGGAAGACGCGAAGGTCCAGCGCGATCGCAATAACGATGAAGAGATTGAAGGCAATCCAGTGAAGCGGCGTGCCCATGGCGGCGCTCGAAGGCCCTAGGGAGCGGAGCTGCGCGCGTCGATGGAATTCAAATTCGACAGTTCGACGCGGATGGTTTTGCCGCGATCAATTTTTACGGGGACATCCCAGCGCACGCGCATGTCTCCGGCGTCGGCGTCCAGATTGAGCGAGCTTATCCAATAGTTGCCGGGAGCAACACCAGATAGCGAGGCGCGCCCCTCGAGATCGGTGTCCGCCTTGACGGCGAGAAATTTGAGCTGGGCCACGTCCGGGGCGACACGCTGGACGCGCTTGCGGCGATCGTTCTGGAGCGCGGCCCACTTGCGCTGGGGGTTAACGGCGTCCAGTTCGAGTTCGACACCGGACATGGTCTCGGGTCGCGAGCGGAGGAATTTCTTGAGGCTGGCCAGATAATCCTGTTTTAGTTTCTCGTATTTCTCGGGATGTTCCGTTTTGTCGGCATCCGTATACTTTGGCTTCGGCAGACCGTTGGTCACGCCGCCGCTGTTGGTGCGCTGGTAGGCCAGCAGGAATTCCGGAACGTTGAGGACGTCATCCGGGGTAAGCAGCTTGTCGAATCCCGGCTCCGTGAAGTCGAGAGTGTCATGGCCCTTGAGCCAAGAGCGCAGCTCAGGAGAAACCTTGAGGTCATCGATAAACCGATCGCGCGGCGGGATGGGGTCTTTCTCTTCTACTTCCTTGACGATCTCCGAGTAGCTCTTGGTGAGGATGTAAAACGTGAATTGGCGCACGGGCTCCGGGCGCGCTCCCGTTGGCGTGATGCGCGCGATGATTTCGAGGGCGCCGGCGTCCGTCTGCGCCCGTGCCCCGCTCCCAAAGGAAAGGGCGCACAGGGCAACGCCGCAGCTAAGAATGGCTGTTTTTCTCATGCCGGAATCGTAGCAGATTGCGGCAAGGTGTGGCCCGGGAAGCACAAGCTTGTTTCGTATTTGGACTCGCGGCCGGAAGAATGAGCAGACCCGAAGAAAAATCGCAGCCAGGTTAGGGGTGAGACAAACAAGCAACCGAACGCTGCGGGTGCGCTGGTTACAGCATGCAACGGATTACTAACACGGTGAACGCCGCAAGACCCGGGACCTGCGCTCTAATCGACATTCCTGCACCTTGATCCCTTTTGCCGAATCGCGACCCGGCACGGAGCAAAATCTCCACCCGGCCCCGCCGGCCCGACCATGTTGGGGACCCGGTCCGGGTGAACGCCATCGGCACCGGGGACACTCCGGCGACTTTCAGAAAACACGAAAACTCAGTAGTGTTCAATATAGGACATTCTTGGAGGGCACGATTGCGGCATGTTTACGGAGTACGGGGAGGTGTAAAAATTTGCGGGATCATCTCCTAAGCCAAACAAAAGAGTCCCCTTTGAGCGGCCTTGCACAAGAGCTGACGGATGCCGCAGAAATGAAAATGCTGCTAAGGCGTGCGACGGATACGCTGGCCGAGTTATGCAAGCTCCTTGAGGATTACGGTCCGCGGTGGTACACGCGGCCCCAACAAGAGAGAGCCGAGTCCACGCTGCGACTGTTGGGAAAGCGTTCAAGACCGTTTTAGAAGCGGCAGATATCCCCGAAGCTATGTCAATTCGTCCTTGAAGTCTGTAACCAATTCAAGGCACAGTGACGACACTCGAACTCTTCCTGCAGCCATGGGACAAGGGGCGATGAGCGTGGGTTAGCCGGGTGACCGGTGCGCCGATGGCGTTTACACCGCCTGGCCGGCCCTGTCGGAGAGCATCTCGGTGACCGGATCGGGGCGCGTGGGTTCTTCGTGTGATGTAGTTTTTGCAGCCGATCCGCCCGCCACAAGGCAGTCGTCAACGAGAAGATTCCGAGCGGTTTCCCGGCCCTGAGGACTGGCTCAGGGATGTTTCACTGAACTACTGCTTCTGCGCAGTTTGCAACTTTACCGAAAACAAGTCCGTCGGCGGATCCACGTTCGCTGGCAACGTGCCGGTCAGTGACTCGAGGAATGCTTTGAGGTCGGACCGCTCATTGAAGGTCAGAAAATCGAGGGCGTGGATCTCCTTATCGAGATGCGGATTGGATGTGCCGCCCCCGACGTAATGGTCCACGACGTCTTTGAGGGTCGCCTGGCTGCCGTCGTGCATGTACGGTGCCGTCTCTGCGATGTTGCGGAGTGTCGGCGTTTTGAACGCGCCCATATCTGCTGTATTTTTCGACAGCGCGTACAGGCCGACGTCGGCAAAATTTCCCAAGGTATCGGCGCCGACACCGATGTTGTGGAATTTGTTATCGGTGAAAAGCGCGTACTTCTTACCGATCACGTGGCACACGCTGCAGTTGCCCTTCTTCGGATTGAGGAATAATTTCAAGCCGCGTTGCGCCGCCAGCGAAAGTGCCTTCTTGTCGCCCCCGTAATAGAAACGGTCAAACGGGGAATTCCCGATCACCACCGTCCGTTCGAAAGAAGCGATAGACTTGGTCACAAGATCGATCGTGATCTGCTCTGTGCCCCAGGCCTTCAGAAACAGTTCGCGGTACGCTCGATCGGATTGCGCAAACTTCACAACTCCCTCCAGCGTGTGCCCCATCTCTACCGGATTCGCCATCGGCCCTTCCGCCTGTTTCTCCAAGCTGGCCGAGCGCCCATCCCAGAATTGCAGCGTGTTGTACGCTGCGTTGACCACGGTGGGGGCGCTGCGCGTACCGAGCTTTCCATCCACGCCATTTGACAGCGCCTTGCCATCCCCGAAGCCGAGATTCGGTGCATGACACGTTGCACAGGAGACGGTTCCATCAACGGAGAGCCCAGGATCGTAGTACAGCCGCCGGCCAAGGGCGATCGTTTCTTCCGTGGGCGGATTGTCCGGCGGTATTGGAACTGGAGGCAAGCCCAGCGGCGCCTTGATTTTCACGGGCTTTCCGATCGGCATGAGCTCCGCGCGGCTTGCGTGACCGGGTCCTGGCGCTGCTTTGATGGTGGGGCTATGCACGACCGTCGCGAAAACGATCGCCACAGCCACTACAGGGGACAAAAAAAGAAGCCTTGGGGACACTTTCAAGCTCACTCTCCGAGATGCCGACAGCAAGGCGCTGACAAGAGAGAGAATCGCTGATCGTACTGCCGCCAACAATGGTACCGAGAGGGCATCGAACTGGTAAGAAAGTACTATTATTTGAGAAGGCCACCGGGCGTGTGCAGACTCGATGGACTAAGGTCTTGGTCGTGCCGGCTGCCGCATCCTGTGGGTCTCCAGGGCGCGGGTTTTGACGTTGCTTTCTGCTGGTTCGTTTCGCGTTAAGCAAAGGGGAACAAATGAACCTTGCCGCAGTCTCCGCGGGTGCGCCGGCGGAGGAGTTGGCGGATATTGGGCGAACGGCCATGCATCCTCTGCCGCTAGAAAGCCGGCCGCCGCGGCCATCGCCATGACAAAGTCGCGCCTCGTTTCACGCATAAGCGGCCTCCTGATGGAGAGATTATCGCGGGAGTGTGTCTTTTCGCATGGAGATGCGCAAGACTCCGCTAGCTTGAACGGATTAATGAACGACAAACAAGACGAAGAACGTAATGACCACAAGCCCAGCGAGCAGCAACGGGATATTCGCTTGACAAAAATATCGCCAGGGTGTTAATTCGCACGCCATCGGGCCTCCTTAAGTGGTGGTGAGTTCGTGATCGTAGGATTGCCATTTCAACCAGGTTGTTCAGATCTTGAATCTGAACGGATTCTCGTCCCAAGGAGAGTGGACTATGGGTACGGAGAGGGTGTGTTTCCGTTGTTGTTTGTCCTTAGTTTTGATCGGCGCGCTGGCACTCGCGATGCAACCAGGGGCGTTTGCGCAGGAAACCACGGCAGGCATTCAAGGAACCGCAAAAGACGCTCAAGGCGGGACGGTTCCCGGTGCCACCGTCGAGGTGACTAGCCCGGCGCTCATCGGGAAAAAAGAAGTGAAAACCGATTCCACCGGCGTATATCGGTTCACGAATCTTCCTCCAGGCGAATATACACTGACTATCACCGCCCCTAATTTCCGCACGTATAAGCGAACCGGAATCGATCTAAGTGCTGGCCGCCTGCCCACTATTGACGCGCAACTCGAAATCGGTACCACAAGCCAAGTCGTCGAAGTCTCAGCAGCGGCTCCGATCGTAGACGTGACCGAAAGCAAGGCGGCGGTAACGGTGAACCAGGATATTCTGGACGTCATGCCCAAAGGACGTTCTTTCCAGTCGGTCATCCCCTTTGCTCCTGGGGCGCGTCAAGAGCCTCTCCAGAGCACCGCCCGATCTGTTCTTTCCCAAGGCGGAGCTGGCCGCAGCGGGGGTTTCCAGATTGACGGTGCCAGCGACTCGGAAAACACCTACATGGTGGAAGGGATGGATACTACCGATATCCAGAATGGCGGCGTAGGTGCAAACGTGCCCATGGAATTCATCCAGGAAGTTGAGATCAAATCCAGTGGCTTCGAAGCCGAATACGGTGGCGGCAGCGGCGTCATCAATGTGATTCAGAAGACCGGTTCTAACGCGTGGCATGGTTCGATGGTCACCTATTACCGATCGGATGGTCTCAACGCCAACGACCAGTGCCTCTGGTTTACCACGTGTGGTCTGCGCACCAACCCTACGATCGGGTCGAGCTCTTCGCGCCGGGTCGACGCGCCTCTGGACCGGGACATCACGAAGTCGGACCACTACCGCGCGGTGGATCCCGGTTTCGAGATTGGCGGCCCGATTCTGAAGGATAGGCTGTGGTTGTTTACAAGCTATATTCCCAGCTTCACACGCGTAACGCGTACAGTTAATTTTACGGGCAGTGATGCCAACGGCACGCCATTTGGCACGCGTTCCTTTCCCGAGTCGCAGGACGTGCACAATGCGCTGACCCGGTTGGATTGGTCAGCCGCCAGCAAGATACGCCTCCATGCCTCATGGCAATATGGGTACACGCGCATCAGCGGCACCAACCTGCCCGATCCGGATCCCATCAACCCCGCACAGGTGAACGGTACGGCGGGTAACGATCCAGGTCAATACAATGCAGACCGCGGCACTGTAAACCCGAACTCGGTGTACAACTTCGGCGGAGACATAAACGTCACTTCGAAGTTAGTCGTAACCGCCCGCTACGGCTATTGGTACACCGACCTCCAAGACCGCGGGGTCATCCTGGGCACCCCCAGATTTTTGTGGGATTTTGCTTCGACCGGGGCCGCGTTCGCGGGTGTTCCGGCGCAGTTTCAAAAAAACGCCGGTTTCCAGAACGTCCCCGCGAACACCATCCGCAACTTCGACATCAACACGCGCCAAGGTTTTAACACCGACGCGGCTTACTTCTTCAAGGGGTGGGGCACCCACAATGTCAAAGGAGGCTACGGCTTTAACCGCTTGGCGAATAATGTCAACACGGGCTTCTCGGGTTCCTTTGTTCGGTTAGAGTGGGGTCAGTCCTATGGCCCCTTGGATCCCAACGCTTGCGATGTTCCAGGCAAACCGGCGTGTTCAGGCACTTATGGGTCCTTCCTGGTTCGTGACGGTGTGGACACCATTGGTGAAGTCAGCAGCAGGAACCATACGCTCTTCATTCAGGACGCGTGGACCGTGGGCCGTGGCTTGACGCTGAATCTGGGCGTGCGCTTTGACAAGGAACACATTCCGGCTTTTGTGCCGAACGCTCCTGTAGTGAACTTCGGCTTTGGGGACAAGTTGGCCCCTCGCCTCGGATTTGCTTGGGACGTGCTGCACAACGGCAAGATGAAATTGTTTGCCAGCTATGGCAAGTTCTTCGACATCATGAAGTACTCGCTGCCGCAGGGTTCCTTCGGTGGCCAGTACTGGCATGACTGCGCATACCAACTGAACGACCCGGATATTCGCAACATTATGCCTGTTAGCTCCGCTCCCGGCGTGCATTTCTGCCCGCAGTCGGGGCCAGCGGCAGGCACGTTTTCGACCAACACCTTCCTCGAGAACGTCAACTATCGGTCGGTCATTCTGTTTCCCACCGATCCGGGTGTGGATCCCAACCTGAAACCGTTACAGCAGCACGAATTCACGGTGGGCGCAGAATACGCGCTGAAGAGGACTACAGGTTTGGAAGTTCGCTACACCCGCAAGCGTCTCGATTATGCTATCGAAGACGTCGGCGTGGCGGTTCCCGGCAACGAGTTATACTACATCGGCAACCCCGGCTTCGGCATCGTCAAGAACCTGCTGCAGCGTACAACCTACGACTCCAGCGGTCTGCCTGTCGTGCCTGCCGTGGCGTACCCGGCGCAGTGCGCAGATTGCCCGCTTAGTCCCAAAGCTGTCCGCAACTACGACGGTTTGGAAGTACGGGTTATGAAGCGGACCTCTAAGAACTGGTTCGGTATGGCGTCTTACACCTACAGCCGGCTTTGGGGTAACTACGGCGGCTTAACTAGCACGGAAATCTCGGATGGTAACGGTGGCCGTCACGGACCGAACAACAGCCGTTACTTCGACCTGCCAAATATGGCTTGGGATGCGCATGGCCATCCGGCGATGGGCTACCTTCCCACCGACCGGCCGCATACGCTGAAGCTGGTGGGCTCTTACACACTGAGATGGCTGAAACAGGAGACCACCTTTGGGATCTTCCAATCGGCGTTCTCCGGCACCCCGCTCTCCACGTGCTGGCCGTCGGTCAGCTCAACCTCGGCCTGCGAGTATGTTGAGGGTCACGGTGGCTGGGTGAACCTGTCGCAGGATCCGGCTACAACCATAGCTGCCGCAGCGGCGGGCTCCAACCCCGTCAAGGTGGTCAGCATCGAGCATGGGAAACGTACAGAGATGTTCACTCAGACCGACTTCAGCATCCATCAGCAGTTCCACGTCAATAAGTCCAATGAAGCCATGACACTGGGATTTGAAGTCAATGCATATAACCTGCTCAACCAGCATGCTGTAACCGCGCTGCGGGACACCCCATTCGCCGGCTCGCAAATCAGCACTCCGCGCGTCGGTGGCGGGAACAGTGGTTCGACCGATTGGCATGCCCTGACCGACAAGGGTTGGGACTATATCGCGACGGCGAATCTGATTCCGAGGAACACAGTTGACCCCTTGAAAGATTGCCCAACCACACCAACCTCGGGCAATTGCTCTTCGGGTGGGGCAGGGTACAAGGCGCTGAGTTCGATCTATGGGCAGCCGGCGCTGTGGCAGGGCGCGCGCACTCTGCGTCTTGCGGTCAAGTTCACGTTCTAGTTGTGGGAACTTGATTTTGGGGCCGGGCAACCGGCCCCTTTTTCTCGTCTGGGTTCGTATATTTTACAATGAGTGGAGCCCCAACAACTGGCGGGGTTGTCCCCAATTTGTCTCAAGCGCGCGGGGCACATGTCATAACTGACTGGCCGCGACCTCGACCCTTGGCGGATAACGCGCTCTCTGCCGCGCTATAATTAATGCTCACGGACATACTGCCTCAGTTTCGCGTACAAGGAGGCCGCATGCTGCTCCGCACTACATCGCTTGTAATGTTCATCGTGACCGCCAGCCCAGTTCTGGGACAGCTCAGGCTTCAGGTCACTCCCTGCAGAGTCCGAATCGTGGTGGTTGACCGGACCACCAACCGCGGGATCCAGGACGTCACCGTGCAATTGATGGACGCGGTCGGGTCCTCCTCCGCGCAGAGCGAGAGGAATACCGATAGTGCCGGGCAGGCCGAATTTCAGAGTTGGACGGGCACCCATCGAGTCCGGGTTTATGGCCCCCAGGTCCACGAGTACAACGGCGACTTTGATATCTCGCAGAGCGAATCATTTCATCTGGAACGGATCTACGTCGTTCAAAAAGAAGAGAACGCAACCGCGAGCCTTGCTTCCACGATCACCGTGCCTGCCGTACGCCTAAAGATTCCTGATAATGCGCGCAAAGAGTTCGAAAAAGGCAGCAAGGCCATGGAAGAGCAAAGATGGGGCGAGAGCCGGAAGCATTTCCAGGCTGCCGTGAACCTGTACCCCGAGTACGACCTCGCCTATAACGGCTTGGGGGTCGCTTGCTCGCAGTTGAACGACACACCGGCCGCACGTCAAGCTTTCCTTAAAGCCACGGAGCTGAACGACAAGTTCGCAGGAGCGCAGCGCAACCTGGCACGCATCCTGCTGTCAGAGCACAACTATCAAGAAGTTGCAGCACTCCTGAACCGCTCCTTGAATGTCGAGCCGATGAATGCGTGGGCGCTGACGAACGCCGCCCATGCAGAACTGCAGCTCCACAGGTTTAAGGAGGCCTCCGAACATGCGCAGCGGGTGCATGCTTTGCCGCACGACGGCTTGGCAAATGCCCACGTCATCGCCGGTTATGCGCTGGAGGCCCTGGGGCAGCAGCAGGAAGCGGCCGAGCAGTGGAGGCTCTACCTGAAAGAAGATCCCAAGGGTCCCAATGCCAAGCGCGCCATGGAAGCCGTGGCATGGCTGACCAAAGCCCCGCTACCCTGATTGACGTTATTGCATTTGCGTCGTGCGAGCCGTTGCTTGTTTCTCTTAAGCCCAAAGACTGCATGTTCTCGATCGCGGAAGAAGACGCGCGGGCGATGAGCAAAGGGTTGCGCGCCGATTTGTCGCTGGCCATTTGCTCGCAAAAGATGTCCAACTGGGAAAGTTCGGTTAAATGTCAGATGCAACGGTGCGCCGTTGGCGGAAGACGGGAATATGTGTGCTGGCGCGAGAAGCTGGTGAAAGTTATCGCGCGCACACGGCGAAGCCAGGAATCACGTGATGGCTGGTGGGAAGAGGAGTCACGCGAAAGCGGATCGCGCATGGGCAGGCCTCCGCGCCCGCCTCAGATTTGGCCAGACTCCTCGACGAGACAGGCGATGAACGGGTGATGAGAAGCGGAGCGCTACAGATTGGTTGCCAGCGAAGGATGCGGTGGGGGATCGCTCGAAGAAGGAAGACTCACAGCGGAGCGCACGAAGCGCCGAAGGCCCGGCACAACTTTTCCGAGTTACACGTGGGACATGGCGCTAATAAAGGTGGAAGGTGACTTCGATCTGCACGCGGCAATTTACCGGCTTGCCGCTGGGGCCAACCGCAGGGCGCATCTTCCAATTCTTCACTTGCGCCATGGCTTTTTCTTCCAGGCCGAGGCCGGGCCCTTTGAGAACCTGCGGGTTGAGTACGCGCCCATCGGCGGTAACCGTCACGTCGAGCAGCACGGTTCCCTGATACTTGGCCTTGCGAGCTTCGTCGGAGTACTCCGGTTGCGGGCAATAGATACAGACTGGGGAGCCGACGCCGTTTATGCCGGCGCGGAACAAGCCGCCGCCCGTGCCGCCGCCTTCGCCGGGGCCAAGTCCTCCGCCGGAGCCACTGCCGATACCGGTGCCATTGCCATTTCCGAGAGAATCAGTGACGCTTTTGGCCAGGGGATCGCCGAAGTTCGCCATATTGGGACTGACAATTTTCAAATCCGGCGGACCGAGCAGGGACGGGTCCATCGCCAGCTTGGGATTCAAATTCTGGATCTTTGCCTGAGGCGGCGTGAATTGCGTCATCGTGAACTTGGGAAGCTTCCCCTTGGACGTGGGAGTCAGGGTATGGTTGTTTGCCCCGCCACCACCTCCGGCTTTGTCTGCGCCCGAAGGGAGCTTCGCCAAGTAAGGCGAAATGTCCAGCGGCACAACGCCGACCAACTTGTTCTTTGCTTCCGTGGAAGCGGGCAGCACATTCGTGAAAATCGGAATGACCAGCAGAGCAATCACCGCCACGTGCAGGCCAATGGCGATCACCTGGCTCCAGCCGAAGTTTTCATCCTTGGACCAGATGTCCTTCACTTTCACCGGCTTTACGGCGAAGGGCAAGGGCGGTTGCTTCGGTGGCGAGAAAAATTCCTTGATGCGCGTGCCGAAACCGCCAAAATTGGATCCCCAGGCCACTGCCAGTTTGCTATTTACCGGTCCCTTGGGCGCGGGGCGGGAGCTGAAAAATTCCTTCAGGTTATCGCCGACGCCGGTACCGAAGGACGTCTGCGTAAAGGGCACACCTTTGCGTTCGCGCACCTTGATGGGGCGCTCCGTGAGGAACTGTTTCAGGTTGGACCAAAAATTATCGGGTATGAGAATGTCGGGCGCTTCGAACTTCGGCACCGCCGAGGCGGGTACCGGGACCGCGGGCTCACGGCCTGCGGCAGACACCTTGGGTTTTGTAATTTCAGGCGGCAGAAGATTGATAAATTTGCCCGGCACCGTTTCCCTCTTCAATTAGACGCAAATTCCCTGCTTTCGGCGTACCCAGCCGATAAGATTCGCGCTGGCCGGGAAAGGTTGCGCGCCCCAAGCGGCTGACACCGGCTGCCATTCATTGTAACATACGTGCTTACACTGCTTTGCGATGTTTCCCGCCGTATACCTGTACACAAGGACGGCATAGAAGGGATTTATAAGCGCTCTAATCATGGCCGAAGCACTCGAACTGAAGAAAACGCTGAACTTGCCGAAAACGGATTTTCCCATGAAGGCCGGCCTGCCCCAGAACGAGCCAAAACAACTAGAAGCATGGCATGGAGGAAAGATTTACGAGCGCATCCTGGAAGCGCGCAAAGGCAAGCCGCTCTTCGTGCTGCACGACGGGCCGCCCTATCCCACAGGTGAAATCCACCTCGGAACCGGGCTGAACAAAATCCTCAAGGACTTGGTAGTCAAGACCAAGAGCATGGCGGGACACTACGCGCCTTACGTGCCAGGGTGGGATTGCCATGGCCTGCCGATTGAAACCCAAGTGGAAAAAGAGCTGGGCGGAAAGGGCAAGGTGCCCCCTGCGGAGTTTCGAAAGCTATGCCGGCAATTCGCGCTGCGCTACGTGGAGCAGCACAAGAAAGATTTCAAACGGCTGGGCATTTTCGGCCGGTGGAACGATCCTTATTTGACGATGAGCCATGAGTACGAGGCCACCATCGCGGGCGCGTTTCTGGATTTCATGGAGAAAGGTTACGTCTACCGCGGGCGCAAGCCGGTGTACTGGTGCCTCTTTGACAGCACCGCGCTGGCGGAAGCAGAAGTGGAATACGAAGATCACAAGAGCCCATCGATCTGGGTGAAGTTTGGAGTTGTCGGCGGCGGCAAGGGCGAGGCCGCGAAAATTGCAAACGATGTCAGCGCAGTGATTTGGACGACTACGCCCTGGACGATTCCTCACAATCGTGCGCTCGCCTTTCATCCGGATTTCGAATACGCGGTCGTGGAAACCGAAAAAGGCGCGCTGCTGCTGGCCACCGACCGAGTCGCCGCTCTCGAAGCCGAGTGTGGCATCAGGAAAGCTCGCGTGCGCGCCACGTATAAGGGGCGTGATTTCGAGGGCATGAAATTTCAGCACCCCTTCGTGCCGATTCAGGTGCCCGGCATTCTCGCCGATTACGTCACGCTCGATCAGGGCAGCGGCATCGTGCACACGGCTCCGGGCCACGGCGCCGACGACTTCAATTCCGGCCAAAAATACGGTTTGGAAATTTACGCGCCATTGGACGATAAGGGCGTGTACCTCGAAGGCTTGCCCGAATACAAAGGCAAGGATGTTTTCACTGCGAATCCGATCATCGTGAAATTGCTCGGCGAGTGCGGCGCGCTCCTCGGCAACCACGAATACAAGCACAGTTATCCGCACTGCTGGCGCTGCCACAACCCGGTGATTTTCCGCGCAACGGAGCAGTGGTTCATCAAAATGGACCAGGCCGCTCACGGAAAACAAAAAACGCTGCGCCAGGAAGCGCTCGAAGAAATTCACGGGGTGAAATGGTTCCCCGCGTGGGGCGAAGACCGCATGTACGAGATGATCGAAAAGCGCCCGGACTGGTGCGTCTCGCGCCAGCGGTTCTGGGGCGTGCCGATCATCGTTTTTTATTGTGATGCGTGCGGGACGCGCCTTGAAGATTTTAAGGCGCTGCGCAATGTCGTGAAATGGTTTGAAAGGGAAGGCGCGGACGCGTGGTACCAGCACACCCCGGAAGAATTGCTGCCCGCCGGCACGACCTGCTCCTGCGGCGCCACAAAATGGCGCAAAGAAAACGACATTCTGGACGTGTGGTTCGATTCGGGCTCTTCGAATCTGTCGGTGCTGAAGGGCGCGGAGTGGCCGGCGGACGTTTATCTCGAAGGTCCCGATCAATATCGCGGCTGGTTTCACAGTTCGCTGCTTGTTGCCACGGGCATCCGAGACGCTGCGCCCTATCGCGGTGTGGTCACCCACGGCTGGACGCTCGACGAGCAGGGCCGGCCGATGTCCAAATCGCTGGGCAACGCGCTGTACCCCATCGAAATTTGCGAAAAATGGGGCGCGGATTTGCTCCGCCTCTGGGTCGGCTCGGTGGAATATCAAGCCGACGTAAAAATGAGCGAGCGCGTGATGACGCAGCTCAGCGAAGCCTATCGCAAGATTCGCAACACATTCCGCTTCGCCCTGGGCAACCTAGGCGATTTCAATCCCTCGCGCGATGCGCTTTCGAACGAGCAGCTCGAGGAAATCGACCGCTGGATGCTCGATCGCACCGCCGAACTGGTGAAGAAGTGCCGCGAATGGTATGCGAATTACGAATTTCACCGCGTCTATCACGCCATCCACGATTTCTGCGTCGTGGACCTCAGTGCCTTCTATTTCGACGTGCTGAAGGATCGCCTGTACACCAAGGCGCCCAGAAATAAGTCACGCCGTTCGGCGCAAACCGCGGTGTGGAAGATCAGCAGTGCGCTGGTCCGTCTGGCCGCGCCCATACTCGTCTTTACCGCTGAAGAAATTTGGAAGTATTTGCCGAAGGCGCCGGGAGAAACCGAAAGCGTGCATATGACGCTGTTCCCGGAGGCGGTCGCGCTTGCTGGCGGAATCGCCAAGGACGCGGCGGAGAACTGGGAGCGGGTCGCGCAGGTACGCTCTGCGGTGCTTGTCGCTCTGGAACAAGCCCGCGCTGCGAAGATCATCGGCGGCGGCCTCGAAGCGAAAGTCCATCTGCACGCCGGGCCGGAAGCGGCGGGTTTCGAGAAGCTGCTCGAAGAAAAACAGTCCGTTCTCCCTGCACTCTTCATCGTTTCGCAAGTCATGATCCATCCATCCGCCATTGCGGCATCCGTTCCAGCCGAGACATTGCCGGGTCTGACGATCAAGATCGAGCGCGCTGAGGGCGCGAAATGCGAGCGCTGCTGGAATTATTCGAAGCGCGTCGGCGAAAACTCCCGCTACCCGACGGTCTGCGAGCGCTGCACCGAAGCCCTCGCCGAAATCGAATCGACACAAGCCGGAGCTGCTTCATGATCGCCGCCCGCCCCGGCCCCTCCTCCTCCTTTACTTCCTTTACTTCCTTAACTACATGACCCTCCCCGCGCGCCTCCGCTGGCTCTGGCTCACGCTCGCGGTCGTTCTCCTCGACCGCGCCACCAAAGCCTGGTTCGAATCGCAAACGGCCGAAGGCTGGCGCCACGAATTAGTCCACAACTTCGTTTATCTCGTGCACAGCCGGAATCCCGGCCTCGCGTTCGGCATCTTGTCGGATTCCGCCTCCACGGGGACGCGCGTCGTTTTGATCCTGGGCTCCATCGCGATCATCGCCGTGCTCGCCTGGCTGCTGGTCACCAATCAGAGCAGCAATGCCATGGCCGCCGCGGGCCTCGCTCTCCTGCTCGGTGGCGCCACCGGCAACGTCACGGATCGGATCCTTCACGGCGCGGTGACGGATTTCTTCGAAGTGTGGTTTGGCACCTACCGCTACCCCGCCTTCAATGTTGCTGATTCCGCCATCGCCATTGGCGCCGCCCTCATCCTTCTTGACATACTATTTGGCCGCCGGTCCGAAACACCGCATTCGAATGCGCGAACGCCGTAGCCGGGGAGGAAGTCCGTGAACCGATGGAATCGCTTCAATCGCCGTGAATTTCTCTCCACCACTCTTGGTGCCGCTGCATCTTTTTCTGTCCTGCCTCCCGGCCATGGCCTCATCAGGGAACTTCTCGAGCCCCAGACGCGTTTCGCGCCTTTCCAATTTCCCGACGAATTTATTTGGGGAGCAGCGACCGCCGCCTATCAGATCGAAGGCGCCTGGAGCGAAGACGGCAAGGGCGAATCCATCTGGGACCGCTTCTCGCACACCACCGGCAAGGTGAAGGGCGCAAACACCGGCGACGTCGCCTGCGATTCCTACCATCGCTACAAGGAAGACGTCGCGCTCCTGAAAACGCTAAACTTGAACAGCTATCGTTTCTCCATCTCCTGGCCGCGCATTCAGGCCGATGGCACCGGCGCACCCAATTCGAAAGGCCTCGACTACTACAAGCACCTCGCCGACGCGCTCCTCGAAGCCAAAATCCGCCCGCTCTGCACGCTCTATCATTGGGATCTTCCGCAAAAATTGGAGGAAGCCGGCGGCTGGCCCCATCGCGATCTCGCCGCGCGCTTCGCCGATTACGTTGACGTCACCGTCCGCGCCCTCGGCGACCGCATCTCTCATTGGTGCATTTTCAACGAACCCTGGGTCTTCACGTTTCTCGGGTATTCCTCTGGGCATTCATGCTCCTGCGCGCAAGAATTTGGCTGATTGCATGCGTGCCACCCACGTCGTCAACATCGCGCAAGGCCAGGCCTTCCGCGCCATCAAAGCCATCCATTCCAAGCTTCAGGTCGGCACCGCCTTCAGCATGGCCAATTGCCAACCCGCCAGCACAAGCGATGCCGATCGCCAGGCCGCCGATCGCGCCCACGCGCTCGGCAACATCTGGTTCGTCCACCCCGCGCTCCACGGCGAATATCCCAAAGCCTTCCCCAGCGATAATCCTCTCGATCTCATGGGCATCAAGTCCGGCGACATGGAGCTCTGCCGCGCCCCGCTCGATTTTCTCGGCATCAACTACTACCGCCGCCAGCTGGTCTCCGCCATTCCTCCCGGCGCGGGCGAAGACGCTACCGGCGTCCACAATTCCGATGCCCACGAAGGTCCGCTCACCGATTTCGCCTGGGAAGTCTGGCCCGACGGCTTCCACGATCTCGTTTTCCGCATCTCCCGCGAATACAAAACCACGCCCCTGGAAATCACCGAGAATGGCTGCTCCTATCTCGATTCCCCCGACGAACACGGCCGCATCCCCGATGAACGCCGCATCCAGTTCCTGCGCGGCTACTTGCACGCGCTTGGCCGCGCCATGCTGCACGGCGCTGAGGTCCGCGCTTATCATCACTGGAGCCTCTTGGATAATTTCGAATGGGCCGAAGGCTATGCGCAGCGCTTTGGTCTGACCTATGTAGATTTCCGCACGCAAAAGCGCACCATCAAGGACTCCGGCCACTGGTACGCCAAGCTCGCTTCCACCGGCAGTCTCACTTAGGTAACTGGAACGGCATCTCGGGAAACCGCTCCGCCCCCCATCACGCCTTTCCTACAGGATGAAAATCATTCTCGTAGTCCTTCTTTTCTCAGCGCGGTCTTTATTGGATTGGTCCGCTCGGTAATTCCCCATTTCGTAGGTATTTCCCGAACTTGGTTTTACAGCATCCACCGGATTGCCTTGCGGTCGCTACTAAAGCATAGATAGTGGGGCGGCGGGCTGCCTCGAAGCTAGCCGAGAGTAGGAAGAAGTGGATGCGTTAATTCAGCGCGTGTGAACAAAAACTTGAGAATCTCACGCCAGAGCTCAATGCTTTCCGAAAAGCGCAGCTCTCCAGGTGTGAATCTTGAGTGTTCTTCGAGCCTACAGTTTGCGTGACTCTGGTTTGATACCTGGCGACTCCCCCCGTGCGCCTCGGTCATAGACCGTACGTTCGCAACAAGAACGACAGATTTAATCGCCTAACCAGAATGTGAGGAAAGATGCGTAAGTTGAATGCTCTGCTGATCGTGTATTTCGCGTTGGTTTTTGCCTCGACAGTTCAAGGTCAGACCAATGCCGGAGTGAACAACGCGGAGTTGAATGGCAATTACGCTTTTACATTCAACGGGCTCACTGGGAACGCGAACAGCTCGGTTGTTTTTGCCGCCGTAGGAAGATTCACGGCGGACGGGGCTGGAAATGTCACGAACGGCGAACTGGACACCAACGGCGTGGGATCCGGTTCGCAGCTAACCGCCATAGCGTTTACCGGGACGTACGCGATCGGTGCCGACAACCGGGGTGTGATGACTCTGAATACCCCCGGCGGCGTAAGGCTTGCCTTCGCGATGATGGCCAATGGCAATGCCCAGTTGATCGAGATGGACGCAACAGGAGGGACAGGGACGATCGGCTCGGGGACCATGGAAAAGGTGGACACTACTGCGTACAGCACAGCCAGAATAACGGGTGACTACGCGTTTGGCGCCGCCGGTTTCGATAACACAAATAATCGCGCTGCGATCACGGGCCGTTTCACTTCGAACGGGACAGGCCCTCTCACCAACGCAGCTGGGGATGTCAACGCCTATGGCACCGCCTATTCGATGAACTTTACGGCGGCGAATTACACCGTGTCCAACACTGCCACGGGGCGGGGCACCATGAACCTCGCCTTCACGTTTGGCGGAACAACCGACAGCATGAATTTCGTTTTTTACGTCGTGAATTCAGGAAAGCTGTTTGTGATGGTGAGTGACCCGGTTACGACTGCGACCCCGTTGCTAAATGGCGTCGTGGTGCAGCAGCGAGTCCCCGCGGGAGGTTTCACCAACGCCTCGCTGAACGGCAACATGGTGATTTACCTCACCGGACTCTCCGCGTGCGGTGGCGGAACAAGCACTGTGCCCAAAGCGGGCGCGGGTCTGCTCACTGCCAACGGCAGCGGCGCCTTTTCTCTGACCTACGACGAGAACTACTGCAGGGCGCCCAATGGCTTCACCGATGCTCCGGGGACGTACAGTGTGGCCAGCAACGGGCGTACCTCGATTACGGTTGGAGGATTCAGCCTGGTTGCCTACCTGGAGGACTTGAATGAAATCTTCCTCTTCGTCTCGGATCCCAATGTCTTGTTCGGGTTCGGCGAACCCCAGGCCGCCGGTTCGTTCACCAACAGTGCGCTGAAGGGCACGTATGCTGGCTTTGCGACCAACCCGGCGGCGTTCGGAGTGGTGGTCTTCTCCGGCGAGTTCTCGGCGGACGGTGCCACCCCGACGGGCAATATCACCGGTGCCGAGGATATGGGTGTCCCAAGCGGACCGGTCTCCGGCGCAACGTTTAAAGCCACTTACTCCGTAGCCTCATCGCCAACAAATGGCAGAGGAACTATGACGGTCACTTCCGGGACAGGAGGTAACGCCGTCATCTATATGATCTCCGCCTCGAAGTTTGTGGCGGTTTCTCTGAACGACCCCAATCCCGCAGTCTTGATCTTCGAGCAATCTTCAGCTGCTCCGGCCCTCTCCCTTTCCTCGCTGGCGCTGAACCCCACCAGTGTTGCCGGCGGTAATTCCTCCACGGGTACGGTGACGCTGAGCGGGCCGGCTCCCGCGGGTGGTGCGCAAGTCGCGCTCTCCAGCAGCAACACGGCGGCGGCCACGGTGCCTTCCAGTGTCACGGTTCCCGCCGGAGCTACCAACGCAACCTTCACGGTCAGCACCAGTGTCGTGACGGCATCGACTGCAGTCACCATCTCCGCGGCCTACGGCGGCGCAACCAGGACGGCCTCACTCGCCGTGACGCCTGCGGCTCCTCCACCACCCAGTCTCGCTTCGCTGGGGCTGAATCCTACCAGCGTTACTGGCGGTAATTCCTCCACGGGTACGGTGACGCTGAGCGGGCCGGCGCCCGCGGGTGGCGCGCAAGTCGCGCTTTCCAGCAGCAACACCGCTGCGGCCACAGTGCCTTCCAGCGTAACGGTTGCGGCCGGAGCCACCAGCGCGACGTTCACGGTCAGCACCAGCGGCGTGACGGCATCGACTACGGTCACCATTTCCGCGGCCTACGGTGGGGTGACCCGGACGGCCTCGATCACCGTGGCGCCTGCGGCTCCTCCACCACCCACTCTCTCCTCGCTGACGCTGAACCCGGCGAGCGTGATTGGCGGCACACAATCTTCCACCGGCACGGTGACGTTGAGCGGAGCAGCACCCGCAGGCGGTGCGACTGTCGCACTTTCCAGCAGCAACGGCGCGGCCCGCGTGCCTTCCAGCGTGACGGTCGTGGCCGGAGCCACCAGCGCGACGTTCACGGTCAGCAGCAGCGCCGTGGCCGCATCGACTACGGTCACCATCTCCGCGGCCTACGGAGGCGTGACCAGATCAGCCTCACTCACGGTCGCGCCTGCGCCTCCTCCACCGGCTACTCTTTCGTCGCTGACGCTGAACCCGACGAACGTGATTGGCGGCCTACAAACTTCCACGGGCACGGTAACGCTCAGCGCGCCAGCTCCCGCAGGTGGTGCGACTGTCATGCTTTCCAGCAGCAACGGCGCGGCCCGCGTGCCTTCCAGCGTGACGGTCGTGGCCGGAGCCACCAGAGCGACCTTCACGGTGAACACGTCCATTGTTCTCTTCTCAGCTTCCGCCACGATCTCGGCTTCGTACAACGGTACGACTCGGACGGCGGGTCTTTCCGTGCTCTTGTAGCGGGCCGCGCCTAGATAGATGAGCGGCGTTTATATCGGCCGGGTCGCGTTATGTGGGGCCTTTGGCCTTTATTCCAAAGACTCGCGACGCGCGGGTGAAAGGAAGCATAGAGTCGCTAGAAGTCTGGCCGGGCCGAAGTAAAGAGCTACGACGAAGCCGGCTGCACTTCGCTTTTAGGAACAAACCTCGAAACCGCGAAAACGCCGCGTTGCCTTGCTATGCTACATTGGCGCTCAGAGGCGGATACGCGCGTGACTCGCTACGGCCGCCTCCGATTGGGGCCAGGCCTTGGCTTCTGCCGAAGAACTCGTTGCGCGGTTGACCGGCAACAAAACAAAAATCCTTCGCTACGCGTGGATCCTGCAAGTGCTCGCAGGGCTGTTTCTCTTGAGCCTTGGCTATTTCATGGGCCACGCTCATTTTCATCTGATCCGCGAAGGCACGAGGGTGCCCGGAAGGATCGTCGGCTATAAGCAGGAGAATTTCCGCAGCTCCTCGGGATCATTTTCTTCGACCGGGTATATGCCCATCGTCGAATTCCACACCAACGATCGCTTCGTCCATTTTCAGGATTGGCTGGGAAACTCAATCGCAGGAAGCGAAAATGTTCCAGTGATTGTCTTGTACGACCCCGCCAATCCGACGGTAGCCATGATTGATCGGCCCGTCTGGAATTGGATCCCCTGGGCGCCCATTTTCGCCGTCGGCCTCCTCTTGGTTCTTTCGGCCATGAACGGTTTCTTCAAGTCGCGACGCGCCGTTGAGACCTCGTGACACTCCTGGTAGTGGCGGGTCTTCAGACCCGGTCTTTATTCTTTCACTTCCCCGCACTCGCCAGCGATTTCAGCCGTTCCTTGTTGATTTTCAGCACCATGCCGGCGTTGCGGTCAGCCACCTCGCTCACCTTATATTCTGCTGATGTGCCCAGCACCTGCGCCACCTCGGACGGCGTCAACTTGTATTCGTCCGTCAGCCACTGCGCCATGTTCGCGGTGGCCATGCGGAACGCATCATCCAGCGACCCGTCCAGCCCCATCGCCATGATGTGCGTCGCGGACTCCACGCGCGGCCCCATGATCCGTTTCCCCGGAATCACATCCACCGTGAACTCCACGTCCATCGACGTTTCCAGCGCGTTGCCGTTGAGCTCCCCATCACCCTGTATGGCGTGCCCATCGCCCACATACAGCAGCGCCCCCGGCACACTTACGGGCAGATAGACTGTCGCGCCCTCCACGATCTCGTTGAAGTCCATGTTCCCGCCGTAGCGCCCGGAGTCCCCCGTCCCCGGAGCCGCTTGCGCCACGTTTGGCGCCACTGCCACGCATCCCAGCATTGGCCGCAACGGCACCGCGTATCGCGTCAGATGCTCCGCCGGTTTTTCCGGCGTGGCCACTCCGTGTTCCGCGTCCAGATGCCAGCGCACCGTCTTCCCTCCGTCCTTCATCTTCACCGCCAGATCGCTGTCCAGCGCGCGCCCCACGACAGAGTCATCGCTCTCGGCCCAATCGCGATTCAGCCGTAGCCGCGTCAAGTGCACCACCAGCGTGTCTCCTGGCGAAGCCGTCTCCACGAAAAATGGCCCCGTCTCTGGATTTCCGCCCAGGACCCGCGTCACGCCCTTTTCATCCGTTCCTCCCGCATCCACGGTCGTCGTGTGCACGCTGTCGCCGGGTGAGATCGTCAGCACCGGTTTGTTGGCCGCCGAAAATTGCCGGTAAAAAGTCCTCGGCGTGAATTCATGCCGCTGCGGCGTTCCCGCCCGCCGCGCCGGAACGAGTTCCGCCGTAAACTTGTGCGTCTCCGGATGTGCAGCATCGTCTGCATGCGTAAACACCACCGTCCCGGTAATGGTCCCGCCTTGAACTGTGGCTTTGCCTTCGTCCGTCCCGCCCTGTTCGTCCTTGGCCAGAAAATAGATCGAGCTGCCTTTGAGCGTTCCCTCCAGCTTGTCCCCATCAAAATTCCCGCTCAGCTTTTCTCCCTCCTGCTTCAGCTCCATCCGAAAATAAATCGT
>WNGC01000549.1_pt1 | contig 21992 bp, 23 predicted proteins | sample 5400051 | NCBI WGS metagenome assembly WNGC01 (sample SAMN13153368, study PRJNA577476) | soil metagenome | isolation source: 20 cm soil or saprolite under grassland replicate 2 | place: USA:California | collected 2016-06-15
CAACACGCGGGAGGTCCTGTTCGTGGACGGCGGGCTCAATCTCGCCGCGATGAAACTGGTGGCGGAGCTGGGCTTCCAGACCGGGAAGGATCAGAGCTTCGCGACCACGTTCCGGGATTTCGATCCCAAGGCGGGACATGTCTTCGGAGGGCTCGGCATCCGGTTCGGGTTCTGAACGGCTAGCGATGGAACGCGCCCTCGACCTCGCACGCCGGGGTTGGGGGCGCGTTGCTCCGAACCCGCTCGTCGGTGCCGTAGTGCTCGCGGGAGGCAACGTCCTGGCGGAGGGGTACCACGCCGAGTACGGCGGACCGCACGCCGAAGTGGTGGCGCTGGAGGCCGCCGGCGCGGGGGCGCGCGGCGCCACCCTGGTGGTGAACCTCGAGCCATGCGCGCACCACGGCAAGACGCCGCCCTGTGCCGAGGCGATCCTCGCGGCGGGCGTCGCGCGCGTCGTCGCGGCGGTCTCGGATCCGGATCCGCAGGCACGCGGCGGGGCGGGGGTACTCCGCGCCAAAGGCGTGATCGTCTCCGTGGGTCTCCTCGCCGAAGCCGCGGCTGCGCTCAACGCCCCCTTCCTGTTCGCGCGCGAGCAGGCGGAGCGGCCGTTCGTCGCCTTGAAGCTCGCGACGTCGATCGACGGCCGCATCGCCGACGCCGCCGGCAGCTCCCGCTGGGTCTCGGGCGAGGCGGCCCGGGAGTACGTCCACTGGCTGCGCGCCGGATTCGATGCGATCGCCGTCGGCGGCATGACGGCCCTGCACGACAACCCCCAGCTCACGGTGCGTGGTCCCGTGACGCCGCGCCGTCCCCCGGTACGAGTCGTGTTCGACCGCCGCGCCATGCTCAACCACACCGCGGACCTGGTGAGGACCGCGCGCGAGGTGCCGACCTGGGTGATGTCGTCGCCCGATGCGCCGGCGTCCAGCGTGTCGCAGCTCGAGCAGAGCGGCGTGCGTGTGTTCCGCCCTGGCTCGCTCGCCGACGGCCTGCGCGCCCTGCGAGCGGCGGGGATCGAGTCGGTGTTGTGCGAAGGGGGCGGCGCGCTGGGAGCCAAGCTGCTGGTCGACGGCCTGGTGGACCGCCTCTACTGGGTGCAGGCGCCCGTCTGGCTCGGCGAGGCCGCCGTTCCGGCCTTTCCCGGCATGGCGGCGGCTCCGCTCGCCGCGGCCCCGCGTTGGATACCCGCGGAGCGCCGCGCGCTGGGCCCCGATACATTATTGGTATTGGACAGGCGGATATGTTTACCGGGATCGTGAGCGCGATGGGGCGGGTCGCGAAAGCGACGCGGGAAGCGGGAAACGGGAAGCGGGAAACGGGCCTGACTCTCACGGTCCGCGCGCCCTTCACCGGCGTCAAGCGGGGCGAGAGCATTGCGGTCAACGGCGCGTGTCTCACGGTCGAGCGGGTGCTGAAGGGCGGCTTCACGGTGCACGTGGTGGAGACGACCGCGGGGCGCACCCTGTTGGGGGAATACGCGGTGGGACGCCCGGTGAACCTGGAGCGGGCGCTGCGCGCCGCCGACCGGTTGGGTGGCCACTTCGTGCAGGGCCACGTGGACGGCGTCGCGCTGGTGGAGCGGGTCACACAGGTCGAGGACGCGTGGATCTATGACCTGCGCGTGCCGCGCTCGGTGCGAGAGATCTCGATCCCGCACGGCGCCATCACCGTGGACGGCGTGAGCCTGACGATCAACGATCTGCCGGGTCCCGACTCGGTGCAGATCTCCCTCATCCCGTTCACGCGTGCGCATACGACGCTCGGAACGCTGCGCGTCGGCGACCGCGTTCACGTGGAGGGTGACGTGCTCGGGAAGTACGTGAGGCAATTATGTCGCACAGCAACATAACGCAGGCGATCGCGGACATCCGCGCGGGCAAGCTGGTGATCGTCGCCGACGACGAGACCCGCGAAAACGAGGGCGACCTGGTCGGTGCGGCCGAGCGGGTCACCCCCGAGATGATCAACTTCATGGCGACGCACGGCCGCGGGCTCGTGTGCCTCACGCTCATGCCGGAGCGCTGCCAGGCCCTGGGGCTCACCCAGATGGCCGAGCACAACACCGAGGCACACGAAACGGCCTTCACCGTGTCGATCGACGCGGCGACCCGCTTCGGGGTCACCACCGGCATTTCCGCCGCCGACCGCGCCGCGACCATCCGCGTCGCCATCGACCCGGCGACGGTGCCGGCGGACCTGCGCCGTCCCGGGCACGTGTTCCCGCTGCGGGCGCGGCCGGGGGGCGTGCTGCAGCGCGTCGGTCAGACCGAGGCGAGCATGGACCTGGCGCGCCTCGCGGGGCTCTATCCCGCGGGGGTGATTTGCGAAGTCCTGAACCCCGACGGCTCGATGGCGCGGCGGCCCGATCTCGAGCAGGTGGCGGCGCGGCACGGGCTCACGTTCATCACGGTCGCGCAGCTCGTGGCGTACCGGTTGGCGCACGAGCGGTTGGTGCATCGCGTGGCCGAGGCGCGGCTCCCCACGGCCTACGGCGAGTTCCGCATCCTCGGCTACCGCAACGACGTGGACGCGGCGGAGCACATCGCGCTGGTGTTCGGAGACGTGCGGCACCGGACCAAAGTGCTGGTGCGGATGCACTCCAAATGCCTCACCGGCGACGTGTTCGGCTCGGGGCGGTGCGACTGCGGCTGGCAGCTGCACTCCGCCATGCGGATGATCGCGACCGAAGGCGGCGGCGTGGTGGTATACCTCGATCAGGAAGGGCGGGGGATCGGCCTCCTCAACAAGCTCAAGGCGTACGAGCTGCAGGATGCGGGGCACGACACGGTCGAGGCGAACCGCGAGCTCGGGTTCAAGCCCGACCTGCGCAACTACGGCATCGGGGCGCAAATCCTGCTCGATCTGGGGCTCTCCTCGATTCGCGTGCTCACCAACAATCCCATGAAGCTGGTGGGGCTCGAGGGATACGGCCTCGAGATCGTCGAGCGCGTCCCCATCGTGATGACGCCCTCCGACGAGAATCGCACCTATCTGGACGTCAAACGCGACAAGCTCGGCCACCTGCTCACGCACTGACTGTGGCCGAGATCGAGGGGTCGCCCCGCGCGCCGCGTGAGGTCCGCGTGGCCGTGCTGGTCAGCCGCTACAACGAGGTCGTGACGACCCGCCTGCTCGACGGGGCACGGCAGTGTCTGCGCGAGAAGGGCGTCCCCGACGCTCGGGTCGACGTGATCTGGGTCCCCGGGGCGTTCGAGCTGGCGGTAGCGGCGGAGGCGGCGGCGGCCGGTGGGCGCTACGCCGCGCTGGTGGCGCTCGGCTGCGTGATCCGGGGTGAGACGCCCCACTTCGAGTACGTCGCCGGCGAGGCGACGCGCGGGCTCGGCAACGTGGCCCTCGCCCATCGGCTCCCGATCGGCTTCGGGGTCCTCACGACCGAGAACCTGGACCAGGCCCTGGCGCGGGCCGGCGGAGCGGCCGGCAACAAGGGGTACGAGGCCGCGGAGGCCGCTCTCATCACGGCCGACGTGCTGGCCCAGCTCACCCGTGCAGCGCCCCGAGACTAAGGCTCGCGCCCGCGCGCTCCAACTGCTCTACGCCTGGGACTTGTCCGGCCGCCCCTCGATCGAGGCCGTGGTGGCCCGGCTCGCGACCAGCTACGGGCGTCCGCCCGAAGGATTCGACCGGGGCGCCGACCTCGCCGCGAAGGCGGTAGCCGGGCTTCCGGAATTCGACGCCCGCGTGGGCGCGGCCGCGGAGCACTGGCGCTTCGAGCGCGTGGGGGTGGTGGAGCGCAACATCCTGCGGCTCGCGCTCGCCGAGCTCGATGAGGGCGAGACGCCGCCCCGCGTGGTGATCGACGAGGCGGTGAAGCTCGCCCACTGGTTCGCGGGGGCGAAGGCGCCGGCGTTCGTGAACGGCGTGCTCGACGCGGTGGCGCGGGAGTCGGGCGCCCTGTGAGAATGTTGCTCGTCAACTGGAACGACCGGGAGAATCCGCACGCCGGCGGCGCCGAAACCCACCTGCACGAGATCTTCGGTCGCCTGGCGCGCCAGGGGCACGCCGTCGATCTGGTCACGAGTGGCTGGCCCGGGGCGGCGCCGGAGGCCGAGCTCGACGGCTTACGCGTGCGGCGCGTCGGGGGCCGCCACACCTTCGCGCTGCGGGCGCGTGCCGCCGTGCGCCGGCTGCTCGCCGCGAGCCGATACGACGTCGTGGTCGAAGACATCAACAAGCTCCCCCTCTTCCTCGCCGGGCTCACCGACCGGCCGTTCTGCGCGCTGGTGCCGCATCTGTTCGGCGCCACCGCGTTTCGGGAAGCGAGCTGGCCCATCGCCGCAGTGGTCTGGGCCGCCGAGCGGCCGATCCCGCGCGCCTACCGGCGTGCGTGGTTCCATGCGATCTCGGAGAGCACCCGCGACGACCTGGTGCGCCGGGGCGTCCCGGCGGAGCGCGTCGAGGTCATTTATCCCGGGGTCGATGCCGGCTGGTACACCCCGGATGCCACGGTCGCTCGAGCGGACGCTCCCACGTTCTTGTACGTGGGGCGCCTCAAGCGTTATAAAGGAGTGGAGATCGCCCTGCGAGCGCTGGCCCTCGCCAGGGCGTCGCGCGCCGATCTGGTGCTCGAGGTGGCCGGCCAGGGCGACGACCGGCCGCGCCTGGAGCGCTTGGCGGCCTCCCTGGGGATTGCGGGGGGGGTGCGGTTCTTGGGATTCGTGGCGGAGGAGGAAAAGCGCCGGCGGTTGCGGCGCGCGTGGGCGTTGCTGTTTCCGAGTCCGAAGGAGGGGTGGGGTATCTCCAACGTCGAGGCGGCGGCCTGCGGCACGCCCGCGCTCGCGTCCGACAGTCCGGGTCTGCGGGAGTCGGTCCGGGACGGCGAGACCGGGTTCCTCGTGACGCACGGCGACGCGCACGCGCTGGCGCAGCGCATGCTGGCGCTGGCCGCCGACCCGGGGCTGGTCGAGCGGCTCGGCCGCGGGGGGCGCGCCTTCGCGGAGCGCCTGTCGTGGGAGCGCGCGGCGCGGGCGACGGAAGCGCATCTGCAACGCGTCATCGCGCAGGGAGGCTGACCATGCGGATCACCATCACGGCACGGCACTGCGAGCTTCCGCCGGAGCTGCGCGCGCGGGCGCGGGCACTCGTCCAGCGTCTCGCGCGCGTCGCGCCGCGGCCGCACGACGCCCGGGTCGTGTTCGACGCCGACCACGGCCGCGCGGCCGTGGAGGTGCGGCTCCATGCCGCCCGCGGCGTGCTGCACGTCGGCACGGCCCGCGGAGCGGACCAGGGCAGTGCGCTGAACCTCGCGGCGGCCAAGGTGCGCCGCCAGCTGGACAAGTCCCCCGCGCGGCGTCGCCCGTCGTGAAAGCGCCCAAGGTGCGCGACCTGCTCGAGCAGCGGGGCGATCCCCTGCAGCTCGAGGCACTGACGGGAGACGTCGGGCTCGACCGCGAGATCACGACGCCGGAAGCCTCCAGCCCCGGCCTGGTGCTCGCCGGTTACACCAAGCGGTTCGCCGCGCATCGCCTGCACATTCTGGGCGAAACGGAAGTCACCTATCTCGCGTCGCTCGATGCCGCGGCGCGCCGCCGCGCCCTCGAGACCCTGTTCTCGTTCGATCTGCCGTGCGTGGTGATCTCCAAGGGCCAGGACCCGCCCCTCGAGCTGGTGGAGGTGGCCCGCGCCAAGGGCATCGCCGTCATTCGCACGCGGCTCAAGACCGCCGAGTTCTACCGCCGCCTCAAGCCGTTCTTGGACGACGTGTTCGCGCCGACCACCAGCGTGCACGCCTCGCTCGCCGACGTGTTCGGCGTGGGGCTGCTGTTCCTCGGTAAGTCGGGAATCGGCAAGAGCGAATGCGTGCTCGACCTGGTGGAGCGCGGCCACCGGCTGGTCGCGGACGACGTCGTCCACATCACGCGCCGCGGCAATGACCTCCTGATCGGCCGCGGCCACGAGCTGGCGCAGCACTACATGGAGATCCGCGGCATCGGGCTCATCGACATCCGCGCCCTATTCGGCGTGCGGGCGGTGCGGCAGCAGAAGCGGATCGAGGTCGTCGTGCAGCTCGACGCGTGGGACGCGGGCCGCGAGTACGACCGCACCGGGATCGACGGTCAGACGACGCGGGTGCTCGACGTCACCCTCCCGATGGTCACGGTGCCGCTCAACCCCGGCAAGAACCTGACCGTGATCTGCGAGGTCGTGGCCATGAACCACCTGCTTCGCTACAGCGGCGTGGACTCGGCCCGCGCGTTCAACGACCGGCTGCTCAAGCGGCTCGCCGAGCGCCGCCAGCTGCAGGAGTATCTCGAGGAGGACAATGAGTGAGCCCTTGCGCGGTGTGATCGTGTCGCACGCGGCGGTTGCCCAGGCGCTGCTCGCCGCGGTCGCCGCGATCACCGGCGTGAACGACGCACTCGTTCCCGTGTCGAACGACGGGTGCGATACGGGAGCGCTCGCGGAGCGTCTCACCCAGGCGATCGGCAACAAGCCGGCGGTGCTGTTCGTAGATCTGCCGGGTGGCTCCTGTCTCACCAGCTCCGTGCGGCTCGCCCGCGGCAGGTCCGACGTGGCGGTCGTGACCGGCGTGAACCTGGCGATGCTGCTCGACTTCGTGTTCCATCGCGATCTCCCGCCGGCCGACGCGGCCCGGCGGGCGGCGGAAGCGGGCAGTCGCGCGATCCGCACGCCGGCCGCATGAGCATCGCGCTGTACCGAATCGACGACCGCCTGATCCACGGGCAGGTCGTGGTCGGCTGGGGGAAACCGCTCAACGTGGCATTCATCGTGCTCGTGGACGACGCGGTGCGCGCGAGCACCTGGGAGCAGGAGCTCTACCGCATGGGCGTGCCCGCCGGCATCGAGGTGGTGTTCGCGTCGACGGCGGAAGCGCTGCAATGTCTGCCCGACTGGAAGCGCGACGCGCGCGTCGGCCTGCTCGTCACCGGTGATATCGACACCCTCGCGACCCTCGCCAGCGACACCAAGCACGTGGCCCGTATCAATCTTGGAGGCCTGCATCACCGCCCGGGGCGCTCGCCCCGGCTCCGCTACGTCTACTTGAGCGACGCGGAGGCGGCGCAGCTCAAGGCGCTCGCCGCCCGCGGCATCGCGGTGACGGCGCAGGACGTCCCCACGGCCGCGCCCGTACCCCTGGAGGATTTCACGTGAGCCTGGAGCTCTTCTTGGGGCTGCTCGCCTGGGGTACTCTGGTCGGCCTCGATCTGGTGAGCGTGCCCCAGATGATGATCGCGCGGCCGCTCGTAGCCGGGCCGATCGCCGGCGCGATGCTGGGCGACGTCTGGACCGGCCTGTCGCTGGGCGTCCTGTTCGAGGTCTTTCAATACGAAGTCCTGCCCGTGGGCGCCGCACGCTATCCGGAATACGGGCCGGCGACCGTCGCCGCCGTGAGCGCGGCCCACGCCGCCGCCGGCACGCTTGGCCTCGGGCTGGGCGCCCTGGTGGGATTGATCAGCGGGATGGCCGGCGGCGTGAGCCTGCACGCGGTGCGACGACTCAACGCCCGGGCCGTGCGGCGCGCCACGGCCGCCCTGGAAGCCGGCGACGCCCGCGTGCTGTTGCGGCTGCACACCGCGGCGATTCTCCGCGATGCGGGGCGCGCCGCGGTCGTGACCGCTCTCGGGCTCGGGCTGGCGCTGCTTGCCCGCACCTATCTGGCGGGCACGATCAGCGTGCGCGGCGTGCTGCTGCTCGACGTCGCCGCGGTGGGCTCCGCCCTCGCCGTGGGGACCGCGGGCACGCTGCGCCTCGTGGGCCGGGGGCCGGACCTACGGTGGTTCGCCGCGGGCGTGGCGAGCGGCGCCGCCGTGGCGTGGCTGCGATGAGCGCCGCCCCGCGCGCACCGCGCCCGGCCTTCGGCCGCAGCCTGCTCCGCCTGTTCACCGTGCAGGGCTCGTGGAACTACGAGCGCATGCAGGGGGTGGGCATGGGAGTGGCCGAGGAGCCGCTGCTGCGCGACCTGCGGGTCGCGGGCAACGGCGCAGTCTACCGGGCGGCCGTCGCGCGCGGGGCGCACTTCTTCAACGCCCATCCGTATCTGTGCGGCCTCGCCGTGGGCGCCGCGGCGCGGGCAGAGCACGAGGGCGTGCCGCCCGAGCAGGTGGAGCGGCTGCGCACCGCGCTGTGCGGCCCGCTGGGCTCGCTCGGGGACCGGCTGGTGTGGGCGGGATGGCTGCCGTTCACGTCGGGGCTGGCGCTCATCGGCGTGGCGCTCGGGTTGGGGCTGCCGGCCGTCCTGGGCTTCCTCGTGCTCTTCAACGCGGGTCACGTGGCGTTGCGCTGGTGGGCGCTGCGGGCGGGCTGGACGCACGGGGTGCACGTGGCCGTGGCGCTGCGCCAGCCGCTGCTGCAGCGGGCCACGGTGGTGTCGGGGCCGGCCATGGCGTTCGTGGTGGGCGCCGCCCTGCCGCTCGCGGCGCAGTACCTGGGCAGCGGGTTCGTGGGCTGGTCGCGCGTGGCGCTCGGCGGCGTGGCGGCCGGCGGGTTCGCCCTGCTGTGGACGTTGCGCGCCCGGCTCACCGGCGTGCGGCTCGGCCTGGCGCTGCTCGCTCTCGCGACGCTCGCGGGGTGGTTATGGCCGTGATCGAGCGCGAGGCGAAGATCGTCAACCCCCTCGGCATGCACGCGCGGCCGGCGGCGGAGTTCGTCAAGCTGGCCAGCCGCTTCAAGTGCGGCGTCGAGGTCAAGAAGGACGATCTCGCCGTCAATGGTAAGAGCATCATGGGCGTCATGATGCTCGCGGCGGAGTGCGGATCCTCGCTGATCATCAGGACCGACGGGGAAGACGCGGAGCGCGCGATGGAGGCGCTGCTCGCCCTGGTGGCCGACGGATTCCACGAAATGCACCTCACGGCGGAGGTACGGGAAGCGGAGATGCGCGAGGCCGAGGAGCAGGAGGACGAGGAGCGGCCATGAGCGATCGCCTGCTCAAGGGGATCGGCGTGTCCGCCGGCATCGCCGTCGGGCCCGCGGTCGTGGTCCGCTGGACCATGCCCGACGTGCCGCACCGTGTTGTGCCGCGCTCACAGGTGGAGAAAGAAGTGCGCCGCCTGCGCGCCGCCGTGCGCGACGTGAAGCGCTACCTCCAGGACCTGAAGGTCAAGGCCGAGGACCGCGCCGGCGCGGACGAGGCGCGCATTTTCGACGCCCAGCTCCTGATGCTCGAGGACAAGGAGTTCCTGACCGGCGTTGCGAACCTGATCCGCGAGAACCACCTCACCGCCGAAAAGGCGTTCGAGTTCAAGGCGCTCGAGGTGCGCGACGCGTGGACCGCCACCGGCAACCCGCGCCTGAAAGATCGGCTCGCCGACTTCTCGGGCGTGACGATCCGGGTGCTGGAGCACCTGCTGCACCGGGGCTCGGACGAGCTGTGGGAGGAGATCACCGATCCCTCGGTCGTGGTGGCACGCGAGCTGGGACCGGGCCTCACCGTGCAGCTCGACCGCGAGCACGTGGTCGGTCTCGTGAGCGAGGAGGGCACTCGCACCTCGCACGCCGCGATCCTGGCGCACTCCATCGGCATCCCCGCCGTGTTCGGCGTGACCGGCGTCATGGAGCGCATCGCGCCCGGCACGATGCTCGTGATGGACGGGACGCGCGGCACCGTGCTGCTCGATCCCACGCCCGCCGAGATCGCCGAAGCCCGGCAGCGCGAGCTGCGCCGCCGCGAGCTGGGGACCCAGCTCGACGAGGTCGCGTCGCAACCCGCCGTCACCACCGACGGCATGCGCATCGTGCTGCGGGGCAACGTGGATCTGCCCGACGAGATCAAGGCCGCGCAGGAGCATCGCGCCGAAGGCGTCGGCTTGCTGCGCACCGAGTTCCTCATCACGAGTCACACGGCGCTGCCGAGCGAAGACGAGCAGACCGCCTACTTCCGGCGCGTGAGCGAGGCGTTCCGGGGGTTTCCGGTGGTGGTCCGCACCTACGACCTGGGCGGCGACAAGCTGCCCGGCGCTTTCCGGATGCTGACGGAGGCCAACCCGCAGCTCGGCTGGCGCGCCATCCGCGTGTGCCTCGACCGTCCGGAGATCTTCCATACGCAGGTGCGGGCGGCGCTGCGGGCGGCGGCCCACGGCCAGATCCATCTGATGATCCCGCTGGTCACCCGGCTCGATGAAGTGGATCGCACGCGCGAGATCGTCGCGCTGGAAGCGAAGCGGCTCGCCGCCGAAGGAATCGAGGCCGCGGCGTCGCTGCCGGTGGGCGTGATGGTGGAGACGCCCGCGGCCGCGGTGATCGCCGACCGGCTGGCCGAGGCATCGGATTTTCTGAGCGTCGGCACCAACGACCTCACCCAGTACACGCTGGTCGTGGACCGTGGCAATGCCCGGCTCGCCGACCGCTTCAACCCGCACGATCCGAGCGTGGTGCGGCTGCTCAAGATGGTGGTCGATGCCGCACGCGCCGCCGGCAAGCCCGTGAGCGTGTGCGGCGAGATGGCCTCGGAGCCGCTGTCCGCGTTCCTGCTGCTCGGGCTCGGCTACGACACGCTGTCCGTCGCGCCGCCGAAGCTGACGATCGTCAAGTGGATGGTGCGGCAGGTGAGCGTGGCGCGCGCCCGCGTCGCGGCCGAACAGGCGCTCGGCGCGCGCACCGCGGACGCGGTGCTCGACTTGCTGCGCCTGGCGCTCGCCGAAGCGGTGGATCTCAAGCTGCTCGACCCCGACGCCCGGTTGCCGGGCGGGCGGCGTGCCGCTAGCTTGAACGTCTAAACCCGCGTCGGATAGAGACATGCCAGCGCAACGCCACGTGTTCACCTCCGAGTCGGTGACGGAAGGCCATCCCGACAAGATCGCCGATCAGATCTCGGACGCCGTCCTCGACGCCATCGTCGCGAAGGACCCCGCGGCCCGCGTCGCGTGCGAGACGCTCGTCACGACGGGTATGGCCGTGATCGCGGGCGAGATCACCACCTCGACGTACGTGCATATCCCCGACATCGTGCGCGGCACCATCGGTGCGATCGGCTATACCGATGCGAGCTTCGGCTTCGACGCCCAAACCTGCGCCGTCCTCACCACCATCGACCGCCAGTCCGGGGACATCGCGCTGGGCGTGGACAAGGGCGGCGCGGGCGACCAGGGGATGATGTTCGGCTACGCGTCGGACGAGACGCCATCGCTGATGCCGCTGCCGATCGTCCTGGCCCACCGCCTGGCCGAGCGGCTGGCGACCGTGCGCAAGGCGGGCGATCTCCCGTGGCTCCGGCCCGACGGCAAGACGCAGGTCAGCGTCATGTACGAGGGTGCCCGCCCCGTGGGGATCAGCAAGGTCGTCGTCTCGACCCAACACTCCGACAAAATCGACAATGCCGAACTGCGCGAGGGCGTGATCGCGCTGGTGGTGCGGCCCGTGCTGGCCGACGCGCAATTCGAGGTGCGGGAGCCCGACATCCTCGTGAACCCGACCGGCCGCTTCGTGGTGGGAGGTCCCCAGGGCGACGCCGGGCTCACCGGCCGCAAGATCATCGTGGACACCTACGGCGGCATGGCCCGCCACGGCGGCGGGGCGTTCAGCGGCAAGGATCCCTCCAAGGTCGACCGCTCGGCCGCCTACGCCATGCGCTGGGTGGCGAAGAACGTCGTCGCCTCCAAGCTGGCGCGGCGCTGCGAAGCGCAGGTGGCGTACGCCATCGGCGTCGCGCAGCCCGTGTCCGTCATGATCGACACGTTCGGCACCGGGGTCGTGCCCGACGAGGCGATCGAGGACGCGGTGCGGGAGGTGTTCGACCTGACGCCCCTCAGCCTCATCAAGGCCCTGAACCTGCGCAACCCGATCTATCGGGCCACGGCGGCGTACGGCCATTTCGGGCGCTCGCCGGAGCGCCGCCGCTTCGTGGACAAGGACGTGGATCGCGATGTCGAGCTGTTCACCTGGGAGCACGCGAACCGCGTCGAGGATCTGCGGCTGGCCGCGCAACGTTCCAAGCACTACACCAAGAAAGTGAGCGCATGACGACCACAGCTGCGAGCGAGACTTCCGACATCAAGGACCCGAAACTCGCAGCCGAGGGGCGGCGCCGTACCGAGTGGGCGGAGCGATCCATGCCGGTGCTGCGCCTCATCCGCGAGCGCTTTGCTCGGGAACGTCCGCTCGCCGGTCGTCGCCTCTCGGCCTGCCTCCACGTGACCACGGAGACGGCGAACCTCGCCGTGACGCTCCAGAAAGGTGGCGCCGACGTGGCGCTGTGCGCGTCGAATCCCCTCTCCACGCAGGACGACGTCGCCGCCCACCTCGTGAAGGATCATGGCATCAAGGTGTTCGCGATCAAAGGCGAAGATCACGCCACCTACTACGAGCACATTCGAGCGGCCCTCGCGCACCGGCCCGACATCACGATGGACGACGGCGCCGACCTGGTGGGTGCGCTCCACATGATTGCGCTGAACCGGCTGGACGACCTGGCGCCGCCGGTACGGCAGTGGGTCGAGGGCCTGTCCGGGGCGGAGCGCGGGGCGCTGGTGAGTGGCGTGGTGGGATCGACCGAAGAGACCACGACCGGCGTCATTCGTCTGAAAGCGATGGCGCGCGACGGCGTGTTGCAGTTCCCGGTGATCGCGGTGAACGACTCCGACACCAAGCACCTGTTCGACAACCGCTACGGCACCGGACAGTCGACGCTCGACGGCATCTTGCGCGCCACCAACGTGTTGGTCGCCGGGAGCACGCTGGTGGTGGCGGGGTATGGGTGGTGCGGGCGGGGGTTCGCGCTGCGGGCGCGCGGCGCGGGCGCGAACGTCCTCGTGACCGAGATCGATCCGCTCAAGGCGCTCGAAGCCCAGATGGACGGCTATCGCGTCGTGCCGATGGCCGAAGCCGCGCGGGTAGGAGACGTGTTCGTCACCTTGACCGGCAACTTGCACGTGATTCGCGTGGAGCACATGCGCGCCATGAAAGACGGGGCCATTCTCGCGAACTCGGGCCACTTCAACGTCGAGATCGATCTGGACGGTCTGAAGCGGGTGGCCCAGGGCCCCACGCCGGTGCGTGAGCTGGTGGACGAGTGGCGCCTCGACGGCAAGCGCCTGTTCGTGCTGGCGGACGGCCGGCTCATCAACCTGGCGGCCGCGGAAGGACACCCGGCGAGCGTCATGGACATGTCGTTCGCGAATCAGGCCCTGGCGGCCGAGCACGTGGTGCGGCACGCGCGCGACCTGGGCAAGGACGTGCACCGCATCCCGCGCGAGCTCGACGCCGACATCGCCCGGTTGAAGCTCGCCGCCATGGGGGTCGCTATCGATACGCTCACGCCCGAGCAGCAGAAGTATCTCGCATCGTGGGAGATGGGGACCTGAGCGCGAACGTCATCCAGGTTCGGGTCGCCCACCTGGGGCTCGATCGCACGACCAACACGCCCGTCGTCATTCTCCAAGAGCAGGAGGGAGAACGGGTCCTTCCGATTTGGATCGGGCCCGCCGAAGCGAGCGCCATCGCCATGGAGCTGGCGGGCGTGAAGTTCGCCCGGCCGCTCACCCACGACCTGTTGAAACAAGTCATCCTCGGCCTGGGGGCGGACCTGCGCAAGGTGATCATCACGCAGGTCAAGGAGAACACCTATTACGCGGAGCTGCACATCTATCGCGGCGACGCGGTGATCCAGATCGACGCCCGGCCGTCGGACTCGATCGCCGTCGCGCTGCGGCTCAAGGCGCCGATATTCACCAGCGAGGGTCTGCTGGCGCTGACCTCGGTGGAAACGGGCGAGCCGGGCGGCGAGTCCGGGTCGGGGCCGCTCGATCCCGATGCCCTGAAGAACTACCTGCAGAACCTCGATCCTGAAGATTTCGGGAAGTTCACTCCCTAGCCTGGCGCTCCTGGCGTTGCTCAGCGGGGGGGGAGCGCCGGGTCTCGTGGCACAAGGAGTCGCCGTCTCGGGGCGGGTGCTGTACGGTCGCGCGGGACGGCCGCTCGCGCGCACCCGCGTCGTCCTGCACGAGGTGTCGATGGGCGGCGGCGGGCGGCCGATCGATTCCACCAGCACCGACGCGCAGGGCCGCTACACCCTGACCATCCACCAACCCGATTCGACGGCGATGTACGTCGTGAGCAGCTGGCACGCCGGCATCGCGTACTTCTCGGAGCCCGTCGTGCCCGGCCGGTCGCGGCCGGCGCCGCTGCGCGCCCTGTACGTCTACGACACCAGCTCCGCGGGTCCCGCCGTGCGGGTGGCGCGCCGCCTCGTGACGGTGACGAAGCTCAAGCGCGACGGCAGCCGCGACGTGCTCGAGCTGCTGGAGCTCGAGAACCCCGGAGCGGCGACGCGCGTCGCCGCCGACACCGTCCGCCCCACCTGGGCCGGCGCCATTCCCCCGGCGGCGATCCAGTTCCAGGTCGGCCAGGGCGACCTCTCGGCGGGCGCCGTGACGCTGCGGGGCGATTCGGTCGCCGTGTTCGGCCCCATCCCGCCGGGCGAGCGCAAGCAGCTGAGTTATACGTACGTCCTTCCCGCGACGGCACGCCGGGTCGATCTGCCGATCGACCAGCCGGTCGAAGAGGTCGACCTGCTGCTCGAGGACACGGCCGCCGTGGTGCGGGCGGCGCGGCTCGACTCGCTCGGCATCGAGCGCATCGAAGGGCGTCGCTTCGCGCGCTACCGTACCCCGGCGCTCGACGCGGGCGCTCCCCTCGCGATCGCGTTCAGCGACCGGCCGCTCGCGGCGGAGGCGCTGGTGCCGTTCGTCGTCGGCCTCGCGGCGCTCGCGCTCGCGATCGCCTTCGTGGTTGCGTTGCGAAGGAAACCGCGATAGACTAGCTCCGTCGTTACAAGCGAACGGGGATTTACGGAAGCCGGTGCAAATCCGGCGCGGCCCCGCCACTGTGACGGGCAGCTGTAGCGGCTCGATGCCACTGGGTGTGATCACCCGGGAAGGCGGGCCGCTCGCCCGGAGCCAGGAGACGTCTTCGTTCGCGCCACCTGTGGTTCCCTCGCGGGAGGGATGGTGGCGCTGCGCACCGAGGCGCAGGCGCTAGCCCATCTCCGCTCCGTCGGGGGTGGGTTTTTTCGCTATGCGCCGCTGGACCGTGCGCGCCCACCTCGCGGGACTCGTCGCGCTCGCCGCCGCGGCGTGCGCCCGGGGCGAGCGCGCGCCCGCCGCCGCCGGCGTCGTCGTCACCGACGACGCGGGCCGCCGCGTGACGCTCGCCGCGCCCGCCCGGCGCGTCGTGTCGCTGCTGCCGTCGTTCACCGAGATCCTGTTCGCCATCGGCGCGGGCGAGCGCCTGGTCGGCCGGACCGCGTGGTGCGACTACCCGCCCGCCGCCCTCGCCGTGCCCAGCGTGGGCGACGGCATGCCCCCCAACGTCGAGGCCGTGGCCGCCCGCCGGCCGGATCTCGTCGTGCTGTACCGCTCCGGCCCGAACGTCACCGCCGCCGAGCAGCTCGAGCGACTCGGCGTCCAGACCGTCCTGTTCGATCTCAACCGGCTGGAGGAGCTGGGACCCGTGGCCCGGCGCCTCGGCGTGCTCACGGGGCGCACAGCCGCAGGGGACTCGTTGGCGCGAGCCATGGACAGCCTTGCCTCCCAACCCCCGATCCCTGGCCCCCGATCCCTCGTCTTTATCGTCTGGGACAACCCGCCGATCGTGATCGGCGCGGGGAGCTTCCTCGACCGGCTCGCCGGGCTCGCCGGCGCGCGCAACGTGTTTCACGACATCGCCACACCCTCGGCCCAGGTGTCGATCGAGACGATCGCGGCGCGCAACCCCGACTTCATCGCCGTGCTGTCGGACACGGCGGCGACCCCCCGCTACGCCGACCGCCCGGAGTGGCGCGTGGTGCCCGCGGTGCGCCAGCGGCGGTTTCTGTTTCTGCCGGGTGGGCTGTTCGGTCGCCCCGGCCCCCGCGCCGGGGAGGCGGTCCGCCAGCTGCGGCGGCGGCTCGAGCGCTCGCCGTGAAATACCTGGTGTTGGCTGGTGCGGCGCTCGTGACGCTCGCCGCCGCCCTGCTGCTCGGGCCCGCGAATCTGCCGTTATCCGACTTGCCCGGCTCGGCGATCGTGTGGCAGCTGCGGCTGCCGCGCGCGGTGCTGGCGTTTCTCGTGGGCGGCGCCCTCGGCGTCGCCGGCACCAGCCTCCAGGCGCTGGTGCGCAACCCGCTGGCGGATCCGTTCCTGTTGGGCCTGTCGGGCGGCGCCGGCCTGGGCGCCGTGGCGGCGATCGCGCTCCACCTCCCCGGCCCGTGGGCCCTCCCGCTCGCGGCGTTCGTCGGGGCGGTGGGCGCGATGGCGCTGGTGTATCGGCTCGGGCTCGTGGGAGGAGCCGAGCTCGACCCGCGCATCCTGCTGCTCGGCGGCGTGGCGGTCGGCGCGCTCGCCGGGGCGATCACCACGGCCATCGTCTCCCTCGCCGAGGCCACCGAGCTACGGAACGCGTTCCTGTGGCTGTGGGGCGGGTTTTCCGGGGCGTCCTGGACCACGGTGCTGGTGATGCTCGCCTACGCGCCGCTGCCGCTCGGCTTCCTCGTCGCGGCGGCGCGCCCGCTCGATCTGCTCGCGCTGGGCGAGGAGCCCGCCCAGTACCTCGGCGCGGACGTGCGCCGCCTCAAACGGGTCGTGTACCTGGCCGCGTCGCTCCTCACCGCCGCGGCCGTCGCGGTCGCGGGCGTGATCGGCTTCGTCGGCCTGGTCGTGCCGCATGTCTGCCGCCTGCTATGGGGCCGGCTGCATCGCACCCTCCTCCCCACCGCGTTTCTCACGGGCGGCGTCCTGCTCGCGGCTGCCGACACGCTCGCCCGCACCGTGGTGGCGCCGCGCGAGCTGCCGGTGGGGATCGTCACCGCCCTGCTTGGTGTCCCGGTGTTCGCCTTTTTGCTGCGCCGATGGACCGTGAACTGATCGTCGCCCTGCGCGGCGTCACCTGCCGCTACCCGGACGCCGCGCGCGACAGTCTGCTGAGCGTCTCGCTCGAGCTGCGCGCGGGCGAGTTCCACGCGGTGCTGGGACCGAACGGCAGCGGCAAGACGACGCTGGTGCGCGCGGCCCTCGGCCTCGTGCGGCCCGTCGCCGGTGACGTCGAGGTGCTGGGACGCCCGGCGTCCGGCTGGTCGCGGCGCGACCTGGCCCGCGTCGTGGCCGTGCTCCCCCAGCGCGAGGACAACCTGTTCCCCCAGCGGGTGCGGGAAACGGTGCTGCTCGGTCGCTACCCGCACCTCTCGCTGCTCGGCGGCGTGGGCGCGACCGACCGGGCGGCGGTCGAGCGGGCGCTCGCCGCGTGCGACGCGACTCACCTGGCCGACCGCTGGCTCTGGACCCTCTCGGGCGGCGAGTACCAGCGCGTGCGTCTGGCGCGGGCCCTGGCGCAAGAGCCCCGGCTGCTCGTGCTGGACGAGCCGACGGCGTCGCTCGACCTGCGGCACGAGATGGAGCTGTTCGAGCTGGTGCGCACGCAGGTGGACGCGCACGGGCTCGGCGCGCTGCTGATCACGCATCACGTCAATCTCGCGGCGCGGTTCGCCGATCAGGTCTTGATCCTCGCCGAGGGGCGAGCCGTGGCGCGCGGTGCCCCGGCCGACGTCCTGACTCGGGAGACCGCGGCCGCCGTGTTCGAGTGGCCGGTCGTCATTTCGGCATTCGAAGGACGACCCCAGATGATCCCCCTGCGCAACAAGGAGAACCGTCCATGAGACCGTGGTTGGGCATGCTGCCGCTCGTCGTCGTCCCCGTGGTGCTGGCTGCGCAGCAGCGCACCGACACAATCACTCTGGCGCCGGTGGTGGTCACGGCGACGCGACTACCCACGCGCGCCGACGCCCTCCCCACGTCGGTCACCGTGATCAGCGGCGCTCAGTTGCGAGCGCAGGGACTCCGCACGGTCGCCGAGGCGCTGCGCGGCGTGCCGGGGGCGGCGGTGGTGTCGACGGGGCCCTGGGGCGGCCAGGTGTCGCTGTTCCTGCGCGGTGGCGAGAGCGACTACGTGAAAGTGCTCATCGACGGCGTGCCGCAGAACGCTCCCGGAGGCAGCTACGATTTCGCGAACCTGACCACCGACAACGTCGAGCGGATCGAGGTCGTGCGCGGCCCGACGAGCGTGCTGTACGGCTCGGACGCGGTGACCGGCGTGGTACAGATCTTCACCCGCGACGGACGCAACGCGTCCCGCGCCACGGTCGCCTTCGGAGGCGGCACCTACGCGACCAATGCCTTCGACGCCACCGCGTCGGGCGGCGACGACCGCGTGGGGTACGCCCTCGGCCTGTCACGCTTCGCGAGCGACGGGATCTACCGCTTCAACAACCAGTACCGGAACGACGTGCTGAGCGGCCGTGTACGGGTCCGCCCGGACGCGCGCACCGACGCCGCGCTGTCCGTCCGCTACGGCGACGCCCTCTATCACTTTCCCACGGACGGCAGCGGCGACACGGTGAGCCACAACCAGCACCAGCTCGATCGCGGCCCGTCGGTCGGGCTCGACGTGGGCCACGTTTTCTCGGACCACGTCGAGAGTCGCGTGACGGGCACGTGGCACCGCGACAACGCGCAGTACGCCATCGCACCGAACGACTCGAGCGACACACGTAACTTCCCATTCTCGAGCTCGGACTGGGTGATGCGGGCGGGGCTCGACGGTCGCACGAACGTGCGCCTGTCGGGCGGCGACGTCGTAACGGTCGGCGGCGCATTCGAGCACGAGACGATGCAGGGGAGCACGCTGAACGGGTCGAGGTCGCGCGACGATGGCGCGGGGTATCTGCAGCTCGTCACGGACCTGGAACGACCGCTCAGCGTGACGCTGGGCGCGAGGCTCGACGACAACCAGCGGTTCGGCACGTACGCCACCTACCGGGCCGGCCTCTCGGTCCGGGTGCACGGGCGCACTCGGGCCGTCGCGTCCCTCGGCACCGGATTCAAGGAGCCGAACTTCTTCGAGAACTATGCCACCGGCTTCGTGCGCGGGAACCCCGGCCTGAAACCGGAGCACTCCTTCACCTGGGAAGCGGGCCTCGAGCACCACCTCCCTGGCGCCGGGGTCACGCTGCGGGCGACCTATTTCGATCAACGGTTCCGCGACCTGATCGATTACAACGGATCGAACAGCGTCCAGTACAACTACGTCAACGTTCCCGGCGCCGACTCGCGGGGCCTCGAGGTCGTCTCCGAGGCGGGCCTGGGCGGAGCGGTTCATATCACGGTCGCGTACACATTCCTCCATACGCGCGTCACCAGGGGCGGGGCCGACACCGGGTCGACCGCGTTGTTCGTCCCCGGACAGCCGTTGCTTCGGCGGCCATGGCACTCCGCCACCGTGGGCCTGTCGTCCCGGCTGGGCGCGCGCGGCAATATGTCGTTGACGCTGCTGTACACGGGGCGCCGGCCGGACGTGGACTACCGGACATTCCAGCGCGACACGCTGCCGGCGTACACCCGCGTGGATCTCGCCGCTCGAGTCGACCTGGTGCGGCCGCAGCGCGCGGCGCCGGGCCTCGCGGTCGTCGGCAGGGTGGAGAACCTGTTCGACCGCTCGTACCAGGAAGTGACGAACTTCCCGGCCCGGCGGCGCAACGTGTTCCTCGGCGGTGAGCTCCGCTTCGGCGCCCCGTGAGCGTCGCCCGGATCGCGTCGCTCCTCCCCAGCGCCACCGAGATCGCGTACGAGCTCGGGTTGGGCGATCGCCTAGTGGGCGTCTCGCATGGCTGTGACCACCCGTCCGCCGCCCGCACCAAGCCGGTCCTCACACGTCCACGATTCCGCCTTGACGGGCTCTCGAGCGGCGAGATCGACGCCGCCGTGCGGCAGGCCCTGCGCGAGTTCGGCAGCGTGTACGAAGTCGACGGCGCGGGACTCGCCGCCGCGCGGCCCGACCTGCTGCTGACGCAGGGCGTGTGTGAGGTGTGCGCCGTGCCCACGCGGGACGCGCAGGCGGCGGCCGCGGCAATCGCGTGCTGCCCCACGGTGCTCGCCCTCGACGCCCATGACCTTGCGGGCGTGCTCGACACCATTCACGCCGTCGGCCGCGTCGCGCAGGTGAGCGAGCGGGCCGACGCATGCGTGCGCGATATCGAGCAGCGCATCGCCTGCGTTCGAGCACGCGTGGAGGGTAGGAGGCTCGTGTCGGTGCTGGCGCTCGAGTGGCTCGACCCGCCGTTCGTCCCGGGGCATTGGGTGCCCCAAATGGTGGCGCTGGCCGGGGGACGGCTGCTGCGCGGCACCGCCAGGCGGCCCTCGTTCGCGTTGTCGTGGGACGAGATCGCAAGCCTCGATCCCGACGTCCTACTCGTCATGCCGTGCGGATTCGACCTCGCCGCCGCCGGTGCCGACGCGGACCGCCACGCCGCGATGCTGCGCGCGGCGGCGCCGCGGGCCATCCGTGCCCGACGCGCTTATGCCGTGGACGCCACGGCCCACTTCAGCCGCCCCGGGCCGCGCGTGGCCGACGGGGTGGAGCTGCTCGCAGGGTTGCTGCATCCGGAGGCGTTCCCCCGCATCTCGCTCGCAGGCCGGGCGCGCCCGCTGGAGCTCTGACGTGTCACGGCCCCAGGACGTGCTGGTGGCGTGGAGCGGCGGCAAAGACAGCGCGCTCGCGCTGCGTGAGATCCTGTCGGATGGCTCTTACCGCGTGACGGCGCTGCTCACGACAGTGACGGGGGAGTACGACCGGATCAGCATGCACGGTGTGCGCCGCACCCTGCTCGAGCGGCAGGCCGCGTCCCTCGGCCTGCCGCTCGAGCAGGTGGTGATCTCGCCCGGCGCCACGAACGACGAGTACGAGGGGAAAATGGCCGCCACGCTCGCGGCGCTGCGGGACCGTGTGCCGGGTCTCGATACGGTCGTGTTCGGAGATCTGTTCCTCGCCGACATCCGCGCCTATCGCGAGCGCATGCTGGCGCGGATCGGCATGCGAGCGCTGTTCCCGCTGTGGCTGCGCGATACCCCGGCGCTGGCGCACGAATTCGTCCGGCTGGGGTACCGAGCGGTGCTCGTATGCGTGGACTCGGAGCAGCTTGCCGCCGAGTTCGCGGGTCGGGAGTTCGACGCCGAGCTGCTACGCGGTTTGCCGTCCACCGTGGATCCCTGCGGGGAGAACGGCGAGTTCCACACGTTCGTGTACGCGGGCCCGGGGTTTCGGCAGGACGTACGGCACGAGCGGGGGCCGGTCGTGCTGCGCGACCGCCGGTTCGTATATTGTGATCTTGTGGAGACCGCCGCTCGATGAGACGCCTCGCCCTGCTCGCCCTCGCGCTCGCCGCCGCGTGCAGCGATGCCCTCGAGCAGACCAGCTCGGCGGGGCAGGTGATCGGCGTGGTCAATGTGTCCGACCTGTCGCTTGTTTCCGCCACTGATTTCAGCGTGACGACACGGTCTTGGCCAGGCACTACCGCGAACCCTACGACCATCGCCGGGCGAGGGCGGGCGTTCGTCGTCACCCTCGAGCAGGCCAACGCGGTGGGCGTGAGCCTCCTGGTTACATGCCCCCCCGATCCCGGCGCGCTGTGCGGCCGGCGAGATTACGTGCTGCCCCTCCGTGTCGGGTCGGAACCCGACGGTGTCGCCATCCAGGACGACTCGGTCGCGTGGATCGCCAATCGCGCCCTCAACACCGTTACCCGGCTCAACTACTTCACTGGCGGCACGACGAGCGTCGCGGTCGGCGTTTTCCCACGAGCGGTCGCGTTAGTCGGCACCCGCGTGTTCGTCGTCAACAGCAATCTCGTGGGTGGTGTCCCGGCCGGGCCGAGCTGGCTTACGTCGTTCGAGTGTTGCGGGGTCCGCACCCCTGATTCGATTCCACTCACCGGGTTGGCCGCCCGCTTTGCCGCCGTGGGGGACGACAGCTTGCTATACGTGGTTGCCGCCGGCAGGTCTGGAATGGCGGATGGCAAGCTCTCCATCGTCGATCCCAAGCGCCGCGCCGAGGTCGCCGTCCTCAACGGGTTGGGTGAATCACCGGGGGCGGTGGTGTTTCATCCCACTGGGAGCCGTCTGCTGATCGCGTCGGCCCGGGAGGGCATCCTCGAGGTAAACACGTCCATCCGCGCCGTGACGCGCGCGCCTGGCAACGGCATCAATCCAGGTGGC
>WNGC01000550.1_pt1 | contig 21979 bp, 15 predicted proteins | sample 5400051 | NCBI WGS metagenome assembly WNGC01 (sample SAMN13153368, study PRJNA577476) | soil metagenome | isolation source: 20 cm soil or saprolite under grassland replicate 2 | place: USA:California | collected 2016-06-15
CGCTAGGCTGGCCAGTTTCGATGGACATGTACGGCGGCGGCTGGATCTACGGGCTTGCGAACAACCGCGTCTCGATTGGGCTGGTGCTCGCGCTGGAGTACGCGGATCCGCAATTCGATCCGCACGCCGCGTTTCAGACTTGGAAAACGCATCCGTTTCTCAAGAAACTGCTCAACGGCGGAAAGCTCGTGCGGTATGGGGCGAAGTCACTGCCCTACGGCGGCTGGTATGCGATGCCGCGGAACTACCTTGATGGCGGGCTGATCATTGGCGATTCGGGAAGTTTTCTCGATTCGCAGCGGCTGAAGGGCATTCACCTGGCGATGAAAAGCGGGATGCTGGCCGCGGAAACGATTTTCGAGGCGTTGAAGGCAGACGACACTTCGGCAAGAATGCTGAGTGTGTTCCCGAAGAAAATTGAGCAAAGCTACATAAAAAAAGAATTGTGGCAGGTCCGAAATTTTCATCAGTCGTTTCAGCATGGAATGTTCGCTGGATTTTTTCACACGGCGTTCCAGCAAATCACCGGCGGGCGCGGGCTGATCGATCCCATGCGGGTGCACGCGGGGCATGAGGCGTACAAAAAAATCAACGGACGGTCGGCTCCGGAGAGATTCAAGGGCGATGGCAAGCTGACGTTTGACCGGCTGACGGACGTGTTTCACTCTGGGACGCGGCATGAGGAAGATCAGCCGTGTCATCTGAAGGTTCTCGACACGAGTATCTGCGCAACAAAATGCGCCGAGGAGTACGGGAATCCGTGCCAGTATTTTTGCCCTGCAGCCGTGTACGAGATGGTCAAAGAGACAAACGGCGGCGTGAAGCTGAAGATCAACGCCGCGAATTGCGTTCACTGCAAGACGTGCGACATCGCCGATCCGTATCAGATTATTGATTGGGTGGTCCCGGAGGGCGGCGGCGGACCGAACTACGACGGGATGTAACGGGCATCTTCCCGCGAAGTGAGAGGGTTCTTAGTTTTTCCGAATGAAAGAGCGTTTTTCGTTGCGCGCGTATTCAGCACGGTGTCGGTTCCGAGTGAGAAACTTTCGAGCCTGTTTTAGAATGAACACTTATAGAAGAAGTGTTGATTCTAAATAACTTAGTGGGACAATCAATGGGGGTACCGGGCTGCCGTGGCAAGGGCCGATCCCAGAATGTTACGCAGATTTACCTGGTTACTGGGGTACCGGAACGTTAAGGAAAGTCAAGGAAAAGTTGGAGTGAGTCAGTTGGGCTTGAGTCCGTAAACATCCAGTTCGCCGGGGATGGAGGAGGTGCCGGTTCCGGCATCGTTGCCGCGGGTGCCGATGTAGACCTTGCCGTTGGCGACGGTTGGCACGGTAAACTTCACCGCGAAGCCCGCTCTATCACTCGTGACCTGGGAACTGTTCCAAAGTTCTGTTGAGAGTTTGGTGGCATCGAAGGAGTGAAGCACGGCTGGCCCGCAGCTTGGAGACTGCCGAGTGCAGTACGTGTGGCTGTCCACCGCCCACACGATGCCATTGGTGGTTGCGCTGCTCGCAGAAATGGAAGGTGTTGCCCCGGGAAAGCCGAAGGAGACGGCAGCGGAAGTCGCCGAACCTGGGTTGAATATTCCAGTGGTGGTAATGAAAGGATACGCTTGCAGCGGCCCCCCGGCTGGTGCGATATACAGGGAGTTGTTCCAGAAGGCGGACGTAGAGAAGATTCCGTTGCCGACATTGAAGATCTGCACTGCTTTTGAATTAACCGGATTTGTGTTTGCGCCGTAGTGGCCCATCGCGTCGCGGTTCAGAAGAAACAGATTTCCTTCCTTGCCTCCGCCAATCACTAAATGTTGGACTGGACTCGTTGGCTGATCGACAAGGATTGCAGCTCCCCCGGAGCCATGATCGGTGTCTGCTCCGTCCAGGCTGGCCTGGTTCGCTGGTGTGAACCAGTCCGCCACGCTCAGCCCAGCAGCAGTGCTGAGTTTCATGGTGCTGTCACCATAGTTGGAACCGCCTGTGGCGGCGTCAAACGTCCCGTTGCCTGTCAAGAAATAAAGATTGCCGCTACTATCCGCCGCTGGGGCGCCACCGCCCATCCAGATGCCGCCTCGCGAGTAGGAGATGATCCCCACACGGTTAGGAGTCGTGTTAAAAACAGCACCCGGTACCTGCGCCAGCGTCGTTGCGTTATACCCGATAATCCAGCCGTGATAAGGATCGCGGTCCTCGTGCGAAGCCCAGGCGACATAAACAACTCCATTGACCAGACCGAGGCCGGGCCGCTGAAGTTCGTTTCGAGGATCGAACGCTACCCTGCCGTTTACCATTCCGTCGCCAGTTCCGGGGACGGATATAGAGTTGTCGATCGCGACGGGGCTGCCCGTCTTTTCATTTCCGTTAGTCAGATTCAGCGCGTGGAGGCGCTGGAAAAAAGAGGGCGGATTTGCAATGGCCGACTTGCTGACGACGTAGAGTGTGTTGGTGCCGAGATCGATGACCGGCGTGCCGGTGACACCGGTTTCGGGAGTGATATCGCCAAAACCAGCGCCTACGAGGCCCCCGGAACCGGATGCCACCGATCCTTCACCCGCCGTGCCGCCATGAGCAGAGTCGATGAGATTGGCATGCCAGAGCGGCGCGCAAGGATTCGCATTGCTGTCCGCATCGAACGCGTAAACGCTATCGTGCTGTGTGGCGACGACGATGACGTTGTGCATGGCGGCGCCAATAGTGAGGTTGGCAACCCAAAGTGGTTGGGCGTAGATGGCGCCGTCCACGCTGCACGAGAAGAGCTTGCCGAAGGTGGCGGTCTTGACGCTGGAAGTTGTCAGCGCGAATTCGTGCAGGTTAGCGCCGTCGCGCGCGAGATCGTTGTGATAAGTGGTGACGCCCGTGAGGTCGGTTACGGCGAAGATCGCGGAGGCGCTCTTGGTCGCGTCGGCAACGCTCGTCGCCGTTATAGTGACATTGCCTACAGCGTTTGGAGCGACGAACATCGCGGCGGTGTTCCCCTGACTGCTGAAAGTCCCGCCGGAAGCCGTCCATGTCACACCGGCCGCGCTGACGTCGTTCTGAAGGTTCGCGGTAAAATTCAGGGATTGGGAAAAAGTCGCTCCACCGCGCACCGGTGTGATCGCCACGCTGATCGGTCCCGCTGCTGTCGGGGCAGTTCCCGTGCCGGAATAACTGCTGAGATTCCCTGCGGCGTCGGTGGCGCGCACGCGATAAGAATAGGAGGTGGAAGCGGTCAGGCCCATGTCGCTGAAAGTAGTGCCAGCCGGTGTGGCGACTTGCGCGAAGTTCGAGCAGGCTGCACCCATGCAACGCTCGACCATGTAGCCGGTGACGCCGACGTTATCGGTCGAGGCCGTCCAGGAAAGATTGATCCGCGTGTCCGTAGCCGCGCTGACGGTCAGGTTTGTTGGTGCAGTCGGTGGCGTGGTGTCCGGCGGAGCAGGAGTGCTGGCGCTGGCTGTGCTGGAGTAAGCGCTCAAGTTGTTCGCGACGTCGGTGGCGCGCACGCGATAGGAATAGGAGGTGGAAGCGGTCAGGCCAGTGTCGCTGAAGGTGGTGGCTGTTGGTGCGGATATTTGCGCGAAGTTCGAGCAGGCCGCGCCCTGGCAGCGCTCGACCCGGTAGCCGGTGACGCCAACGTTGTCGGTCGAAGCGGTCCACGCCAGGTTTATCTGCGACGCTGAAGCAGCGGTTGCCGTCAAGTTTGTGGGCGCTGTGGGCGGGGTGGTGTCCGGCGGAGCAGGAGTGCTGGCGCCGGCTGTGCTGGAGTAGGCGCTCAAGTTGTTCGCGACGTCGATGGCGCGCACGCGATAGGAATAAAAAGTGGAACCTGCCAGGCCCATGTCGTTGAAAATCGTACCAGCCGGTGTGGATATTTGCGCGAAGTTCGAGCAGGCCGCTCCCGTGCAGCGCTCGACCATGTAGCCTGTGACGCCGACATTATCGGTCGAAGCCATCCAGGCAAGATTGATCTGGGTGTCCGAGGCAACGGTGGCAGTCAGGCTCGCCGGCGCGGTGGGCGCGATGGTATCTGGCGGCGGAGCGTAGGAGCCAGATTTACAGCCGGTTACCACAAGGGAGAGGCACAGTGCGCAAATCACAGCGCAAGAAGATCCGGAGACGGCGCGATTCCCAAGAACTCGCTTCACGTGCGTCAACTCCACCTGAATTTGATTTGCTGCAAAGATGCCAGGAAGTGCCCCGTGCGAAAGAGACGCTTCCCCTTAAGAAAAAAGTAGCACAGATGGTGCGGCGCCGGCAGATTACGCAGGAGCGAGTGCCCCACTGTTCTACTGTTCTATGGGACAGTGGCCTGGAATTCTGCCGCGCGAGGAAGGCAGTCCCGGTATGGCCAGCCAGCCGGTTAGGAACCACTCGGCCACAGTTTGCGGACGAAATTACGGACACGATCGACAAAGGAAACGCTGACAGGTCCTGCAGGCTTCGGAGCGTTGGCCCCGGCGGCCGGTGTGGACGCGGGCGGCGGCACTGGCGTAACGGCAGCGACGGCCACGCCTTCCACACGGCCCTGGAAGATGAGCGTGGGCCGCACGCGCACGCGGCGCACCAGAACGATCATCTTCGGATCGATTTCCGGCTGGACCTTAGCGTTGGCGTCGTAGATCAGCGGCGGCAAAAAAACTTGGTAGACGGGTTCTTCCTCGGCGAGGCGCGCTTCGACAGTTGCGGGCTGGGTGTTCGGCCTTGCGTCTGGGGCTCTGTTGCGCGCGTCCTCGGTGGTCGCGAGCTCGCTGACTTCAGGCTGCGGCGGAGGAGTTGCTTTTGCAGCTTGTAGATCGCAGGCGCAGTGGCCGGCGCTGGTGCGAAGGTTGTCGAGTTGCCCGTTGAGGAGGAGAACGTCGCTTGCCTGCGGGATGAGGACGCTCTGCCCGGTCAACTGCTGCTCGACACGGATGGCGCCGCGATTCGCGTGGATGCACATGGCGCCCGTGGTGTCGAAACCAAGCAGGAGGTCTTGCGGTCCATCGCCAATGGCGACGGCTTGCGCCTGGATTTGAGGAGTATAGATGGTCAGGGCGAGCTCGCGCTCGATGTGCGCGTGAATCGTGCCGGTATCGAGGGCGATCGTCAGCGAAGCACCGGATTTGAGTACCGATAGATGCGCCGGACCGCAAATGCTGATCTGGCCGCCTTCCACAAGAGCGATGTGTGCGGCGCCGGATTTGACGCGCACGTCGCTGCCGCTGCGCAGGACGGTTTTCGCCTGGCCGTGGACGACCTCGACGCTCATGGGTCCGTTAACGGCGATGGCTTCGCCGTCGATGACGCCTACGGAGTCGGAAGGCGGTTCATCGGGACGCACGGCGGCCGCGGCGAGCAGCGCAGCGCAGAGGATGGCCATGCAGGCCGCAGGAACTGCGGTCCGGCGGCGGCATTCGAACGAGTTGGAGAAGGCCGTCACGCAGGGATACTCCCGTCACGGAGGCAGAAAGTCTCGCTTATACTATACTTCGGCGGCCTTGCACCCGCACGTAGAGGATGATGACGACACCCGACGCAGCCGTCGAGGCCACAAAGAAATCAGGCGAGGAACCCGTGAATGTGCACTACGACATACGGCTGCCTGATCTGCCGTGGTCGCGGCGCATCCAGATTCCGGTCATCGCGGCGGCGGTTTACAGCGTGATTCGAATGCTGGGTCCGACACTGCGCTACGAAGTGCTGGGCTGGCAGCATGCCGAATGCGTGTACGCGGCCAAGAAGCAATGCATCTGGGCGTTCTGGCACCGCGTGATTATCCCAGTGGTGTGGTGGTATCGAAACCACGGCGTGGTGGTAATGAACACGACTGCTTTCGACGGGCAATGGACGCGCAAAGTGATCGAGTGGCTGGGATACGGGACGGCGCAAGGAAGCTCTTCGCGCGGGGGACTGCGCGGACTGGCGGTGATGGCGCGACGGATGGAGGAAGGGCTGGATTGCGCGTTCACCATTGACGGACCGCGCGGGCCGCGGTACATCGCCAAGCCAGGACCGGTGATGCTGGCGCGGAAAACGGGATGCCCGATCATGGTTTTTCACATTGGGGCGGAACGCGGGAGGACGTTTGAGAAGACGTGGGATCATTTTTTGATGCCGAGACCCTTTTCGCGAACGGTGATTCTGTTTGCGCCGCCGATTTATGTTCCGCCCGACGCAACTGCTGATGCTGTGGAAGCCAAGCACGCCGAAATGCAGAGGGAGTTGGAACGCGTCCGCGATATCGCCGAGTCCTGGTTTTCGCTGAGCGATGAAGAGCGCGCCAAACATCGCGCCGAATTCAACGGTTCAAACCCTCAAACATGAGCGGTTCGTTCCTGCGCAAGACCGTGAATTGAAGACCGAAAACTAAGAACCAAAACTGAAACCAGAATTCGAAGTCAAAAACCAAGACTGAAAACTGAAAACTGAAAACTGAAAACTGAAAACTGAAAACTGATTCAGTTGCCGGTGCGTTCGCCGAGCTTGACCGGAACGTCCATCTTCTTACCTCCACGATAGAGGGTCACGGTCACGTTGTCGCCGGGGCGCTTGTGGTTGAGGACCAGGTTGACGTCGAGTTGACTAACGACTTTCTGGCTGTCGATGGCCACGATGACGTCGCCTCCGATGGCGATCTTGCGCATGCCTGCTTCCACGACACGATTGCCACCTTGAATGCCGGCGGCTGCGGCCGGAGAGCCCTTCGTGGCTCTCGTCACAAGCAAGCCCTCTTTCACGGGCAGATCCAGCGCTTCGCCTAGCCAGCCACCGATGGGCAGCGTTTCCACGCCGAGAAAGGCGCGGTGCACGCGGCCGTCGGTCATGAGATCGTTGGCAATGTTCTTTGCGGTGTTGACGGGAATGGCGAAGCCGATGCCGGCGGTGGTGCCGCTGGGGGTGTAAATCGCGGAGTTGATGCCAATGACTTCACCGTGCGAATTGATGAGCGGGCCGCCGGAATTGCCGCGGTTGATGGCGGCGTCGGTCTGAATGGCTTCATCAATGAAAGTGGTTTGGCTGGTCTGCACGGTGCGTCCGAGGGCGCTGACTACGCCGGTGGTGAGCGTGGACTGGAAGCCGAAAGGGTTACCGATGGCGAGAACTTTTTGGCCCACCTGGAGTGCTCCGGAATCTCCCAACGACAGCGCCGCGAGGTGCTTTCCCTTGGGATCGATTTTCAAGAGAGCGACGTCGTTGCGCTGGTCGGCGCCGATGAATTTTGCAGGGTAGTGGGATTGATCGCCGAGCACAACTTCGATGGACTGGGCGCCTTCGACGACGTGGAAATTGGTGAGGATGTAGCCGCGGGCATCAATCACAAAACCGGAGCCGGCGCCTTCGACAGGGACAGGGTCCATGAAGAAATCATATTCCGTCGCCTTGGTGAGAATGTTGGCCACGGCCGGGGCTGATTGCCGGTAAATGCGCACGTTGATGGATTCATCGTCGGTTAGTGGAGCATCGCGCTGCGCGATCGCGGTGGGAGAGCTCGAACTGGGGAGAGGCAAGGCTTCGACGTTAGTGGGCTGGCGGGAACCGAATCGCGCGCCGGCCCAGTAGGCGCCGAGGAGAAGAACGAGCGCGGCAAGAATGATGCGTGTGCGGTTGGATGAATTTATTGCCGTCATGGATGTCGTCCCTTCTGATTTGCCGATGCCAATAGTATAAGGAAAATCTCGAAACGGGTCACCGCTCCGCCGGGCTGCGGCGGAGCTTTGCTGCGCGAGCTTCGACCTGGCGGCGAGTTTCCTCGAGAGAGCCGGAACAGTCGATTTTTTCGGTAGCGAGACGCAGTTTTTCCTCGACGGGAAGCTGGGCGGCGATGCGGCGGCGGGCTTCGGTTTCACTGAGGCCGCGCGCGAGGAGGCGCTCGAGTTGCTGTTCAGGCTCGCACCAGGCAACCACCAGGCCATCCAACTTCTTGTGGATGCCGGATTCGATCAGAAGAGCGGCTTCCACAAAGGCGGCATCGCGCGTGCCGCCACGCTGCCATTCCTCGAATTGACGGAAGACGACTTCGGCGACGCGAGGATGAACGATGGCGTTGAGGCGGTCGAGTCTGGCGCGATCGGCAAAGACAATGGCGCTGAGCTTTGCGCGGTCAACGCGGCCATCGGGGGCGACCACCGCCTGTCCGAATTCCTGGAGGACCTCGGCGTAGGCGGGCTGGCCGGGCTCGATGAGCCGGTGGGCGAGGGAGTCAGCGTCGAGGACGGCGAAGCCCATTTCGCGGAGCATGGCAGCGACGGTGCTTTTGCCGCTGGCGATGCCGCCGGTGAGTCCGAGTCGGAGCATGCGTGAATTATCGCGCGCTAGCGGTTGATTGCGTTGCCGAATATTTAGGTGAGGCGCGGCGGAGGCGGGCGGCTTTGACGGTGTTGCTCATGAGCATGGCGATGGTCATGGGGCCGACGCCGCCGGGCACGGGCGTGAGCGCTCCGGCAATGTTGACGGCGCCGGGATGGACGTCGCCGACGAGAGCGCTTCCTTTGGCGCGGAATTTTTCTAGACGGTCCGGAAAGTTGCGAAAAAGCCGCTCGGCTTCTTTGGGGTCTGTAACGCGGTTGGTGCCGACATCAATGACCGCGGCGCCGGGCTTGATCCAGTCCGCTTCCACGTAGCCGGCTTTGCCCATGGCGGCGACGATGATATCGGCGCGGCGGAGGACATCGGGCAGGTCGCGCGTTTTGGAATGGCAAATCGTGACGGTGGCATTGGCGTGCATGAGGAGAAGAGCCATGGGTTTGCCGACGATGTCGCTGCGGCCGAGGACGACGGCGTTGGCGCCTTCGATCTTGATGTCATTGCGGCGCAGAATTTCCAAGCAGCCGGCAGGAGTGCAGGCGACCAGGCCGGGGCGTCCACTGACGAGGCGGCCGAGATTGACGGGATGAAAACCGTCCACGTCTTTGGCGGGATCGACGGCTTCCAGAATGCGCTTGGTATCGACCTGCGGGGGGAGCGGAAGCTGAACAAGAATGCCGTCGACGTCGTTGTCGCGATTGAGGTCTTCGACGACGGCGAGCAGATCGAGGGTGGTGACGGTCGCCAGCGGAGTGAGTAGCGCGCTGGATAGGCCGAGCTGTTGGCAGGCCGCGATTTTGCTCTTGACGTAGAGCTGCGAGGCGGGATTTTCTCCGACGAGGACCGCCGCGAGGCCTGGGCGAACACCGGCCGCTGTGAGCAACCGGACTTCGTCGCTCAATTCGGCGAAGATCTGGTCGCGGAGCTTCTGGCCATCCAGGGTGCGTGCGGTCATTCCTGGCTCGCTTTCTTGGCTGAATCGCTGGCAGCAACGCCGATGATAGCACGGGGATGCGTGCTGCCTTTGGCGGATGGGGAGCGACGGAACGTCGAGAGAGTGGAGCAGAGAGAAGAACTTTTAGCTTGACGGATGTGCCCCCTAACCAGGCCGTAAGTCTTTTGTTTGCAACATTTGCAGGGAGACTCATAAGTGTTGCAGCTAAAGGACTTAAAACAGTAGTGGCACTGATCGGCGGACAGTGGTCAGTGTTCGTTCAGAGTCGTCATTCCTTCGAAAATGACCTCAGGCTGTTTGCGCCATGGGTTCAACAGTGACCTTAAGGCCGAGCGATTCGAGTCTCTTAACGAGTTCGTGCTTGAGCGTTTCCGGGGTGGAGGCGATCGAAGTAGTCTCCCCCAAGATCCCGATATTCGACGGGTGCCTTCAGAATGTGGAAGGCAATGACGAGGAGGGTGTGGGCGGTGCTTCAGCCCACAGCACGCAAGCGGTGATGCTCTTCTTGTGCACAGCAGGGATAAACGACTTGCATGGCCCCCTCCTTCTTGCCGCGAAGCGAAGGACGCCGCACAAAATCGATAAATTCCTTCTCGTGCTACCCGCCTTTTGGGCGAGTGCAACAGTCCGTTGTGCTTCAAGGGCGTCCAGACCATATTCGTAGACGGGCTCAACCGCGCCAGAATTACTCGACCTTCTTTCGCCCGCGGCTACCCAAAATATATCGCTGCTCGCCCTCATTTTCATGGTCCGTTGTGGTCCTGAAAGGACCATGGCCTATTCGTAGCGCAGTGCGACGAGGGGATCGACTCTGGTGGCGCGACGAGCAGGCATTAGACAAGCCGTGAGCCCCACCGCCACGACGACGATGACGACCACAGCGAAGGTCAAAGGATCCGTGGTGGAAACGCCCCAGATCTGACTGGCAATGAAGCGCGTGAGGTAGTAACTCGCAAGTAGCCCGATGAGAACGCCAGCTGCCATGAGGCGCATGCCCTTAGTGAGGATCATCGTCAAAATGCTGGATTGCTGTGCGCCAAGTGCCAGACGGATCCCGATCTCGTGAGTCTGGAGTGACACGGTGTAGGCCATCACGCTGAAGACCCCGATGATGACTAGCAACAGGCCAATACCAGCGAATGCTCCGAGTGTTTTCAGACCGAATTCGGGGCGCGCGTAAGAAAATCGGTACAGGATGGATTCAAGGGATCCGGTTTGCGCTAATGCGATGTTGTGATCTACCGCCCAGATCTCCTGACTAATGCTCTTGATCATGGAGAGCGGGTTAGCCGACGTCCTCACCAGGATGGCGCGGTCTCGGAATCCGGTAATGGTGTAGGGGATGAAGGCCTGCGGCAGCGGTGGATCCTGTAGACCCATGTTCTTGAAATCACGAACGACTCCGACAATCTCGAAATAGGTGTTTTTAGGGCCACCCGGTAGCTGATCGAAAATGTCGAACTTGATGGTCCGCCCAATGGGTTCTTCTTTCCCGAAGTATTTTCGGGCGAGGGTTTCATTTATCACAGCTACGTGTCGCGCAGAATCGATGTCAGTTTCCGATAGCAATCTGCCCCGCGTCGCGTGAAATCCAAGCGTCTGGAAGTACCCCTCACTGCACAGCTCCAGTGCGGATCGCCATGCTTCGGAGTGCGACTCTCCAGGCACGGTTACGTCGCTTTCCGCAAAGTCATATGGCGGCACGCCGAAGCTCTCACTGACAGCCAGCACACCCGGCAATGCCGCCACCCGCTGCAAGACCTGTTGGTACAACAGTTTTACCTTTTGAGGAGTATCGTAGCTACTTTTAGGTGTCGATAAACCGGCGACGAGTACGTTTTGGGGATTAAATCCAAGGTCCACGTGCGTAATCACCAAAAAACTGCGCATCATAAGCCCTGCGCCGATCAAGAGTACTAGTGAGAGTGCCACTTCCGCGATTACGAGACCGGCGCGAAGGCTTCCGTGTCCGAAGTTTGCGTTGACGCCCTTCCCGCTGCCTACCAGCCTGGTTTGCAGCTGGCCGTGAACGGCGTGGATCGCAGGCGCAAGGCCGCAGAGCATAGTGGTCAATATTGTGATAGCGACGGCGAACAACAAGGCGGGCAGGTTCAGCATCACAGAGGCTTCGCTGGGAAGCCCATTATTTGGCGGAATCGCAGCCACCACCCATTTCAGACCGCCATAGGCAAAGATGCAGCCGGCGATGCATCCGGCTATTGCCAGCACAAAGCTTTCTACCAGAAGTTGGCGGATTAGCCGACCCCGGCTCGCACCCAACGACGCGCGGATACCAATCTCCTTCTCCCGGTTCGTCGCTCGGGTGAGCAACAAATTCGCGACGTTGCTGCACGCAATGAGGAGCAGCATTCCGACCGCGCTAAGCAGGATGTAGAGCGTGCTCTTGAAGCCGCCAACCACGTCACTCGCCAGTGTGTCTGTCCACACGTTAAAGCGCTTTGGATAATCTTTCGGGTAAACCTTGGAGAGGCGGTGGGCAATGACATCCAAGTCCGCCGCCGCGGCCTCTAGGCTGACGCCCGGTTTGCGGCGTTCTTCAGCAACGACGTACTGCCGTTGGCCGCTTGGATCATTGTTGCCGGCGGACATGCGGCTCAGGGTGAGGGGTAACCAGATGTCGGCGCCGAAGTATTGAAACCGGGGGGGCATGATCCCTACTAACGTTGTCGGCTGGTTGTCGAGGATAAGCGTCGTACCTATGACGTTCGGGTCACCGTTGAATTGTTCCTTCCAGAACTTATAGTTCATGAGAAAAACTGGTGGAGCGCCCGCCCGGGCATCTTCTGTTGTAATCCAGCGGCCCAGGAACGGCATCACACCAAGGAATTCAAACGTATTGGAGGTCACCTTGGCGGCGGTGAGCTGCATCGCGCCTTCGCGATATGTGTACAGGACACGCAAGTAGCTGGTCCCGACCATATCTTCGAAGACGTGGTTTTGCTCACGGTAGTCGAGAAACTCTTGTACTGAGAACGCTCCTCGCCCGCCGACACCGGCCTGATCAAGATCGTGAATCTGAAAAATACTTATTCCGTTTGCATCTTTGTAAGGGAAAGGATTGAGCAAGCCGTTGTAAATGATGCTGAATATAACGGTTGACGCGCCAATGCCGAGAGCGAGGGCAAAGATGGCGATGAGCGCGAAGCGGCGGTCTTTGCGAAGACTGCGAACGGCGTAGCGGATGTCAGCGAAAAAACTATCGACGGTTGGCAACTTCCAAACTGCGCGGCTGTCCTCTTCCATCAACGTTACATTTCCAAATTCGCGGCGAGCGGCGGCGGCAGCTTCTTTTCTGGGCATGCCGCTGGCAACGAGTTCCTCGATCTTTTCTTCGAGGTGGGCCTGAATCTCTTCGGAAAGCTCGTTGAAGAGGCGGCGACGGGAAAACAGTTGTTTAAACCAATTCATGATTCACCCGGCGCTTAGACACGTGGTTTCCCTTCAAAGATTGGCTCAAAATCTTCATTCGTAGCGCAACGCGACAATGGGATCGACGCGCATGGCGCGCCGCGTGGGAAGGTAACACGCCAACAATGTGACCGCGGCCATCACCAGGGCTACACCTGAATAGGTAAGGGGATCCAGAGGGCTGACGCCATAGAGTTCGCTGGACATCAAGCGCGTAACTAGAAATGCGCCGGTCAGCCCGACGGCAATCCCTGCGAATGAGAATCTTGCTCCTTCCTTCATCACCAGATACAACACGTCACCACGCTGGGCACCGAGCGCGATGCGAACGCCAATCTCACGAGTGCGTTGCGAGACCAGAAAAGAAAGAACGCCATAAATGCCGATCATGCCCAGCAGCAATGCCAAGGCAGCAAAGGCAACAAAAAGGGAGGTCGTGGATGCCGGAGCGGAGACAGCTTCTGAGACAACCGCACTCATGGTCTTGACTTCACTGACGGGAACTTCGTGGTTCAGGGCGGCGACGCTGTCGCGCAGCATTGGCGCTATTTGTGAGGTATCCGAGGCGGTCCGGATAGCTATGGTCAACTCTGAAGGTACCCGTCTATCTTCAACAGTGGCGGTGGGATTGTACAGCACGTAAGCCGTACCCTGGATCCAATTGGGGGTGTTTCTCTGGAGGTCGTAGGCACGAACATCAGAAATGACACCAACAATCGTGCGCCAGCTTTTGTCATCCAGGAGTCTAATGTGTTTCCCCAGGGCGCTTTGATTGGGCCAGAACCGGCGCGCGGTCTCCGTGGTTACCACTGCCACGGGAGTCCCAGAGACATCGGCATCGCTGAACCCTCTGCCCGACAAGAGAGGAATGCCCATCACGCGAAAGTAACCGGGCGTCACGATGTTGAGCCAGAAAAGGGGGGCGGTGTCACCTGAAGGATCGACGTGGTCCTCGACCTCGAGGGAGCGCTTGGACACTCTTCCTCCGAGCGGAAGAGTATTCACGAATGCGGCGCCACTAACGCCAGGAAAGGATTGAACCTGATCGAGAACACTACGATAGAAGGCCAGGCACCGCGTCGCATGGCCGCAGAACGATTCATTGGGTGTGATGCGCGCGGTCAGGATGTGCTCGGAACGAAAGCCAGGATTCACGTGCGACAACGCCCAGAAGCTTCGGATCATAAGTCCTGCGGCAATAACCAGCAGCACGGCAAGTGCGATTTCCCCCACGACGAGTCCGCCGCGCAGCCGCTGGGACACGGAAACTGCCGCGCCGCGCCCAGCGGATTTGAGGGACTCCGTAAGAGCGCCACGGGAAATGTGCAGCGCTGGAGCAAAGCCAACGACAAGCCCAGTCAAAATCGCCAAGCCTGCAGTAAAAGCAAGCACCCGCCAATCCATGCGCACGTCCATCAAGCGCGGTGTGTCCGCGGGAAGCAGCGCCTTCAGCAAGGAGAGCCCCTCTGTTGCAAAAACCAGTCCAAGCAACCCACCCAGAGATGCCAGCAGCACACTCTCGGTAAGAAGTTGCCTCAGGATTCTCTGGCGCCCCGCGCCCATCGCGGCACGAATGGCGACTTCCTTTTCGCGCGTGGCCGCGCAGGAGAGCGTTAGATTGGCGACGTTGGTGCAAGCGATCAGGAGAACCAGCGCGACAGCCGCTAACAGTAGGAGCAGCCGCACTCGCACGTCGGCGACCATGCCATTCTGCAATGGGACGACACTGACGTCGGCGTTCCAGCTTGCGGGCATCCGCCAGGGGAACAAAGCGCTCGCCTGAGACTGAAACATGCGAATTTCGGCGCGTGCCTGCTGAAGCGTTGCATCGGGACGAAGGCGCCCGATCACCGGCATGAAATCGCCTGCCCAGTAGTGGAAGACGCTTCGCGGATCGTTATTCAACGGGATCCATATTTGTGTTTTTGTGGACGGGAACCGGAAGTCAGCTGGCATAACTCCTATCACCTGCCGGCGCACGCCTTCGAGCTCGATCGAGCGGCCAATCATCGTGGCGTCGCCCCCGAAGCGCTGCTGCCAGAGCGCATGGCTCAAAATCACGTAGCTGTCCCGGCCGGGAATATCCTCGCCTCGGTCAAACACTCGTCCCCGTTCTGGCTGCGCGCCGAGGATCGAGAACAGTTCGGCGGACACCAAAGTGCCCGTTAGACGCAGGGCCTCGCCACGGCCGGTCAGATTGAAGTCATGGCCTTCGGCGTAGGCGGCCACGTCCATGGTGTGCATCCGCTCGCGCATGGCGACCAAAGCACCTTGCGGATAAGCTCCAGTTACGCTGACCAGCTGCTCGGACTTGGGATACGGCAGCGAAACAAGCAGAATCCCATTCACAAGGCTGAAAATTGCGGTGTTGGCGCCGATGCCCAAAGCCAGTGTGAGCACGGCGATCGCGGTGAAGGCCAGAGACTTACGCAACGTACGCGCGCCAAAGCGAATATCCGAGAGAAAGTCTTCGAGGGAGGGCCTGCGCCACACTTCGCGGCTGTCCTCCTGCACCAGAGTTAAGTTTCCAAATTCCCGACGAGCAGCGGCAGTAGCTTCTTTATTGGACATGCCGACCGCAACCAGTTCCTCGATCCTTTCCTCAAGGTGCACCTGAATCTCTTCGGAAAGATCGTCGTACAGGCTGCCACGGGAAAAGAGCTGCTTGAACCAGTTCATGATTCACCCCGCGCCAAGACTCGTGTGATGCCTTCGAGCATTCTTTCAAAGCTGGAGACCTGCCGCTGCAGATGCTTGGCACCTGCTGCCGTCAACCTGTAAATGCGGACGCGACGGTTGGTTGAAGAAACGGCCCATTCCGCCTTCACCAACTCTTCTTTGAGCAGACGCTGAAGAGCCGGGTACAGTGAGCCTTCTTCGATCTGGAGCAAGTCGTTGGAGGTACGCTTGATGTGCTGCACGAGGGCATAGCCATGCAGGGGCTGGCGCTTCAGCGTTCGGAGAATCATCATCTCCAAGGCGCCGGGAAAAAGGTCTCGCTGTTCGTGCTTTTTCATGAGCGGAGAGTCTGCTCCAGGCCTTCGGTCATAGACCATTTGAGACAAGGCCTAGAGCAAAATAGTCTAATCGATATTTACAGTCAAGAGCTATTTTTGAGTGCCTGTCAAGATGCCATTGAATTTGTGGCGTCGAGCGAGTTTTAAGAGAATGGGAGACTTTTGACGACGCTGGATATCTAATTTTGTGGGAGATCGAGATGGCACTGTTTGGAGGCTTGGGGAACCGAAGAGAACTGGAGAAGCAAGCGAAGGCCGAGGGGCGGCTGCCGCCGGGGCAGTCTCTGACGCTGAAGTGGCCGGTGCTTCACTACGGCAGCGTGCCGGTGTTCGATGCGGCGAAGTGGGACTTCAAGATTTCAGGGCTGGTGGAAGAACCGGTGCGGCTTACATGGGAGGAGTTTCGCGCGCTGCCGCAGACGGGGGTGACGTCGGATTTTCATTGCGTGACGCGCTGGAGCCGGCTGGACAACCAGTGGAAGGGCGTGCTGTTTACGGATGTGATGAAGCTGGTGAAGTTGAAGCCGGAAGCGCAATTCGCGCTGCTGCTTGCGGAAGAAGGGTACACGGCAAATGTGCCGCTAGCAGATTTGCTGCGGCCGGAAGTGCTGTTTACGTTCGAACATGACGGTGAGCCGCTGACAGCAGAGCACGGCGGGCCTTTGCGGCTGATCGTTCCGCATTTGTACGCGTGGAAGAGTGTGAAGTGGGTGCGCGGGTTCATGCTGCTGGACCACGACCGGCTGGGTTTCTGGGAGCGCAACGGCTATCACGCGTACGGCGATCCGTGGAAAGAGCAGCGGTATTCCGGAAGTTAGAGGATTGCAATTCGAGGTGGGAGAAAAAATTCGTGTTTGAAGAAGCGTTCAGATCCCACTTCGCGGCAGGAGGCTGCATCGATTGTCGTAGAAGTCATTTCCGCCGTGGTGGCGACCGATTCGTGTTTTGTCTGCGTCCTTGTGGGGAATGAATCCGCCAACGGCGCAAATCGATGAAAGAGATCGCGGAAGCGATCGTGCTGAGCGACGACGTCAAACGTACCCCGGGCAAGGCAACAATTAGTTAGGTCCGTTGCGCCGTTGAGTCCACCCATCGGAAAGCCGGGAAAACATTAATTTACGCCGGATAGAACGCAGGTCCACCACAGCGAGGATGAGCGAACCAGGCTGTACTAATCAGCGGCGGCTTGGGACTTGGCCGGGTCGATCTCGATACGGCCCTTGAAATGGGCGCCATCCTCGATGCTAATCCGCGCCGTGGAAATATCTCCGGTAATCGAGCCATCCGTCTTGACATCGACGCGGTCGCGCGAATGGACATTGCCGACGACCTTGCCGTAGACGATTACTTCGCCGGCGTGAATCTCGGAATTGAGCTGGGCGGTGGAACCGACAGTTAACTGATGGCCGCGCAGCGTGATCGAACCCTCCACCTTGCCGTCGATCTGCAAGTCTTCGGTGCCGGTGATATGACCCTTGATTTGCAAGCTCGAACCGAGGCGCGCGGGATTGCGTGCCGGGGAACTGCTCGAGCGAGCGCCAGAGGGTGCGCCAAAAGGTGTTGCCGAGGACGCGGGTTTCGTCGCCGGCGATGCGGCAGGTGGTGCGGCTTGCGTTTGCTGCTTGGTCCACATACTTCCTCCATTATTCGATCCAGAAGATTCCATGCGGCTCCGGGTGAGTGGGAGCGGCATGGATTCACTTTAGTTGCGTTGGGCATGGCGAGGCAACCACGAAAAGGAAGTGGCTTGCGCAGATCAAACACTGTCCGTGCGGACAGGTCAGGCGCTCCAGGCTTCAAGCGATCTCTTGAACTCGATTGAGGAAGCCGACCAGGTATTTCCAGGCGAAGTAGTAGACGAGCAGCGCGACGGGTGCGGCGATCGGGAAGGCGTGCGCGGCGAAGCGGGGAATGGGGAAGCTCAGAAGACTCGCGACAACGATACCGAGCGGCGCGAGCAAAATGGGCAAGAGAGCGCCGTGGAGGCCGATGGAGAGTTGCAGGCGAGAGCGCAGCGCCACGAAGAGAACATTCCAAAGGCCCCAGGCGTTGGGCACCACGGCCATGGGAAACACGATCACGCGCTCGACGGGAACGGGGACGTTGTAGATATAACGGGCGATCGTGAAGACGGTCGCGACGACGAGGAGAAAAATCGTGGGGACAACTATGCCTGCCATGTACGCGCGAAGATAAATGTGCTGATTCATAAGGCCTCCAGCTTCACAGGTGATACAGCAACGCCGGGATAGAACCGGGAAAGAAAACGAGGACCGCGCTCAAAATCGCAGCGAGCGCCCAGTCGAACCAGGGGATACCGACCACAGGGGCGGGTTGCTCCTGGAGCTTGCGGAGCACTTGCGGCCAGAGGTCGCGGCGGAGTTCGGTGTCCTGTGCGCGCGCGATCGCCTGCCGGAGGAGCTCTTTCACCTCTTTGCTATTTTCTTCGTTGCTCATTTTGCGTTGACCTCCACGCCCAGGGAATTGAGTTTCTTGCGCAACATTCGAACGGCCCGGAATACGCGGACTTTGACGAGCGCAAGGGAGATGCCCGCGGCTTCTGCGATGTTGTAGTACGGTTCCTCTTCGATCAAGGCCAGCGTCGCCACCAGGCGATATTTTGGCGGAAGCTCCTGGAAAGCTTTTCTGATCCGCTCGCGGGTCTCGCGGCGGACTGCGGGATCCGCGGTACCTGCGCTGGCCAGATCTTCCGGGAGTTCGGTTTCGCGGCCCGCCGTCCTCAGATGGTCGAGAGCGGCGTTGGTAGCGATCCTTCGCGCCCAAGCGCGAAGATTGCCGGCTGGGTCGAATCGGTCGCGCGCCCGGTAAATGCGCCAGAAAGTTTCCACGGTGAGATCCTCGGCAATTCCGTGGTCACGGACGATGCGGACAATCCAGGCGTAAACTTCCTTGTGGTGCTCTCGAAATAGCGCTTCGAAAGCTTCCAGGTCGCCCGCCGCGAACCGTTCCAGCAATTCCATCGGCCACTCTCTATACCTACTTACTGGTTTTTGGCGCCCATAGTTACAGAACTTTTTTTAGGTCCCGGCCTTTTCCATTCATGGGAGGAAATTCAAGCTGGTGGTAGGCAGAGAGGAATACAAGAGAAGAAGGCCCGGACAGTCGATGCGCCCGGGCCTATTGGTTGCTATTGAACCAAAATTAGTAGATGTCGTACTGCTCCCAGTGCAACGTGGCGTCGGACTGGATGATGATGTGCTTATGCGAGGTTTGCTCGAGTTCGTCGATGAGCATGGACTCGCGGGTTTTGAGAGCTTTGGCGATTTCAGGATTCACACGGATCGTGAGGTTGGGGCCTTCGTGATCGGCCGTGGCCATCTTGCGCGCTTCGGACTGGATTTCGTAGCAGAGCGTGGGGATGGACTTGACCATCCCGGAGCCGGTGCAATACGGGCAGGGCTGGCAGAGGACGCGCTCGAGCGCCTGCTTAGTGCGCTTGCGGGTGATGCAGACGAGGCCGAACTCGTTGAAGGAGAGCGCTTTTGACGGAGCCTTGTCTTCCTCGAGAGCCTGCTGCAACGCGGACAAAACTTTTTCGCGGTTGCGGCGCTCTTCCATGTCGATGAAGTCGACAACGATGATGCCGCCGAGGTCGCGCAGGCGAATCTGGCGGACGATCTCCTTGACGGCTTCGAGGTTGGTCTTGACGATGGTGTCTTCGAGGCGCGTGGAGCCCTTGCCGACGAATTTGCCGGTGTTGACGTCGATGGCCACGAGCGCTTCGGTGTGGTTGATGACGATGTAGCCGCCGGACTTCAGCCAAACTTTAGCGCGCAAGGCTTTGTCGAGCTCGTGCTGGATGCCGAACTCCTCGAAAATCGGCGTTTCCTTGGTGTACAGCTTTACCTTGTCAACGAGCTTGGGCTGGAAGCGGCTGACGAACTCAACGATCTTGCCGTACTCCTCTTCATTGTCAATCCAAATGCCGGTGAAATCGTCGCTGACGTAATCGCGGAGGATGCGCTCGACGAGGTTGAGGTCGCGGTGGAGCAGGGCGGGAGCCTTGCGCTGCTCGCTGTGTTCCTTGATTTCGTTCCAGGTCTTGCCAAGGAACTCGATGTCGGTGCGAATCTCGTCATCGGTGGCGCCGCCTGCGGCGGTGCGCACGATGAAGCCGCCGGGATAGGCGCCGCCGGCTTCACTGACGAGACGGCGAAGCCGCGAGCGATTTTCGGCGGAGATGATTTTGCGCGATACCCCGGTGTGATGGACCGTGGGCATGTAGACCAGGAAACGGCCCGGCAGAGCGACGTGGCTGGTGATCCGAGCGCCCTTCTTGCCGAGGGGCTCCTTGGCGATCTGGATGACGACGTCCTGGCCGGCCTTCAGCATTTCGGAAATAAGCTGCGGACGGCGCGACGGTCCGGAACGGCCTCCCTGATAGCCACGGTCTTGCCTGGGGCCGCTGGGACGGCGCTCGAAACGACCGCCACTGGTGGGGCGTCCGCCGCGATCGGGACGGCTGCCACGGCTGTCGGGACGGCCACCACGGCTATCCGGGCGTCCGCCACGGCTGTCGCGTCCACGGTCACGCCCGCCGCTGCGGAACGGCCGCTGGAAGCGCGAGCGCGGGTTGCCGCCGATGCGGGCGGAGTCGCGCGGGAAATCTTCACGAGGAGCGCTCGGGCCGCCAACGCGCGGGGCACGAGTTTCGCCGGGGAAGAGAATCACGTCGTCTTCGACGGCCGCCGTGCCTTCCACAACGAGTTCGCCGGGGGCTGCAGAGATCGCTTCCTCGTCGACATGCCCGATCTCGGCGTGTTGGTGCTCGCCATGCGTTGCGTCGTGTTCGGCATGCTCTTGAGCCACGTCCGCAGCGAATTCCGCCCGGTTGGCGGCGCGTCCAGCTTCGACTTCCTCGACTTCTTCCTCGGAGAGTTCCGAGACTTCAGCGGCCGGTGTTTCTTCAGCTTCTTCTGTTTCTTCTTCGTCGAACTCAGCGCCGCCGACGATGGCATCGGCTTCCGCTTCTTCCTGCGTCTCTTCGTGTTTGGCCTCGACGAAACCGGAAGCGAGCGCCGCGACCTGATCTTCGTTTAGCTCAAGGTCATTGCGGGCCGGTTCGGTTTCATTTTCAGCCGCTTCCGGCACCGATCCGGCGACTACGCTGCCGGCGGCAGAAGAAGCTTCCACCGCCCCCGCAGATTCTCCTGCGGGCGCTCCTTCGGCTTCAGCACCGGCATCGGCCAGGAGCCAGCGGGGCAATCCGCCGGAGAACCGGCGAGAGACGCTGCCGCCGCTCGGAGCGGTGGCGGACAGATTAGCGGTTGAGCGAGGAGTAATTTCTTCGACGGCAGTTTGCTCCTCGCGTTTTTCGTGCGCAACACTGGGAGCAGGCGGGGGCCCAACTGCAGGCTTGCCGCGATATTTCGCCAGCGATTCACCCGGAAGAATGATCTCTTCCTCGGTGACATTCGTCACGGAAGGCGCTGCGCTGCGCGGCGCATCCGGACGCCGGTTATCGTAGCTACGCGGCTGTCCGCCGCGATTCTCAAATCCGCGGGACTCGCCACCTTGGGGCGATGCATATTTCGCGGGAGGCAGATTGCGCCCGCCTGGGCCACCCTGTGGGCGTCCGCCGCGAGGGCGTCCGCCACGGCGTCCCCAACGGCCACCCCGGCCGCGATCACCGCCCCGGTCGCCGCCGCGGTCTCCCCCTCGGTCACTGCCGCGGCCAAAATTCTGGACGGGGCGGTCGTTAGTGCTGCGGGCAGGATAGCTCTGCGTGGGATTGTAATGCGGCGCGAAGTTCTGGGGCGCGGAAGCATTGGAGTCCGGCTGGCGTTCTTCTGCCGCTTCGGCGTGTTGGTCTTCCATGGGAGGGGACTGATCCGCGTCGTGATGTTCCTCGAGATGTTCGCCTTCAGCGGCGTGCGCTTCATCGTGGGAAGCATGCTGCTCATCCACACGAGGGGCTTCGTCCTGGTGGAACTCTTCATGGGGCGCTTCCTCATGACGATCGCCGGCACGGGCCAGGAATTCACCGGGAAGCACTTCGACCGGGGAACCAATCGCGGCGGGCAGCGAGGCCACGGATGTTGGCGTCTGCTCGTGCGGATGCCCGTGATCGTAGTCCTCGAGGTTTTCGAAAACGTCGCTGACGTACAGGAAGGCGTCGCCGTCGAGACCAATGTCCACGAAGGCAGACTGCATGCCGGGGAGGACGCGGGTGACTTTTCCTTTGTAGATGCTGCCGACGAGCGCGAATTCTTTTTCCCGCTCGATGTAGATTTCGACTAACTGGCCTTCTTCGAGAATCGCGACCCGCCGTTCGTGGGAGGCCG
>WNGC01001943.1_pt1 | contig 21979 bp, 12 predicted proteins | sample 5400051 | NCBI WGS metagenome assembly WNGC01 (sample SAMN13153368, study PRJNA577476) | soil metagenome | isolation source: 20 cm soil or saprolite under grassland replicate 2 | place: USA:California | collected 2016-06-15
GCAAGGGGAGATTCAGCGAGATCGGCATGCTGGCTGGTGTCTCCGCGACCGACTGGAGCTGGGCCGCGCTGGGCGCCGATTTCGACAACGACGGACATACGGACATCTTCATCACCAATGGCATTTATCGCCGGACGAACGATCTCGATTACACCAATTTTATCTCGCAGCCAGACATACAGCGGCGGCTCAGAGGACAACTGACGGAGGCGGACCTCAAACTGGCCGACCACGCGCCATCCGTTCGCAAGCCGGACTACATGTATCGGAACCGCGGTACCCTGTTTTTTGAGGATGTCTCGGAGCAGTGGGGGTTCAATCAGCCGTCATTCTCCAACGGCGCGGTCTACGTCGACCTGGACAACGATGGGGATCTCGACCTCGTCACGAACAACGTCAACGAGCGGGCTGCAGTCTACCGAAACCTGACGCGGGAGAAGTTCCCGAATGCGTCAAACTATCTGAAAGTCAGGTTCAATGGTCCTAAAGGCAATACGTATGGGATCGGGGCGCGGATCACCATTCCACGGGACGAAAACCATGTGATCGTCAGAGAACTGTATCCCGTTCGAGGGTTTCAATCCTCGGTCGAACCCGTGCTCCACGTGGGACTCGACTCGCTCGCCGTGATCCCCGAACTGCGCGTACGGTGGCCGGACGGGAAAGAGCAAACGCTGCGGAACATCCGCACCGACCAGACGCTGACCATCGATTACCGTGATGCGGGACATCCGGCGAGAGAAAAGCCGGCGACGGCCGCGGTCACTCTGTTCGAGGAGATTACTGGCCGACTCAATATTCCGTACAAACACGAGGAGAACAGCTTCAACGAATTCAATCGTGAAGCGCTGATGCCCCACATGGTCTCACGAGAGGGCCCAGCCCTGGCCGTCGGCGACGTAAACGGCGACGGACTGGAGGATTTCTTTGTGGGTGGGGCAAAACGCCAGCCGGGCTCGCTGTTCCTCCAGCAGCAGAATGGTACGTTCAAAGAGAAGACGGTTGCCGCATTTCAGAAGGATTTCATTTCTGAAGACGTGGACGCGCATTTTGTGGATTTTACCGGTGACGGCAAGCTGGATCTGCTCGTGGTGAGCGGCGGGAATGAGTTCTCAGGCGCGTCCGAATACATGCTGCCGCGACTCTACGTGAATGACGGCGCAGGGGACTTCAGCAGGGATCTGGACCGGCTGCCGCGACTCCGGCTCACCGGCTCGGTCGCCGCTATTGCAGATGTCAACGGGGATGGCCTTCCCGACCTATTCCTCGGAGCACGGGCGATGCCCTGGGGCTACGGGGCCAGGCCCACGAGCTACCTGCTGATCAACCGGGGGGCCGGCCATTTCGAGACGGACACCAGCGGATTCGGCAAACGGTTTTCCGACCTCGGGCTCATCACCGGCGCCCAGTGGGCGGATATGGACGGCGACGGCAGGCAGGACCTGGTGGTGGCTTCCGAGTGGTCGAATCTGAAGATCGTCCCCGGTTCCGGGGAGCGGACGGTGGAAATTCCCGGCTCTTCCGGACTCTGGAACACGCTCGCCTTGGCCGATCTGGATCATGATGGCAGACCCGATATTCTGGCGGGGAATCTGGGACTGAATTCCAAATTCAAAGCTTCCGATACGGCTCCCCTGCGCATGTACGTGAACGATTTTGACGGCAACGGCACCATCGAGCAGATCATCACGTTGATCGACAAACACGGCCGTGAACGCCTCTTCGCAACCAAAGATGAGCTGGATAAGCAACTGCCGGCCATTCACCAGAAATTCAAAACCTACCGGGCCTTTGCCAAAGCGGGGCTTCATGAGGTCGTTAGCAGGAGGCTGCTCGACAAGGCCGTTCAGTATTCCGCAAATGAATTGCGGTCGGTTGTCTTCTACAACCGGCGCGACGGTTTTGCCAAGGTCGCATTGCCGGTCACCAGCCAGTTTTCCCCGATCCATGGTTTCCTGGTCTTGGATCTGAACGGAGACGGCTTTCCAGATGTGATCAGCGCCGGCAATTTCTATGATGCCGCCGCTCAGCGCGGGAGATACGACGCCGACTACGGGAATGTCTTGATGAATGACGGGAACGGAAAGCTGCAGGATCTTCGCAACCGGGATATCGACTGGTACCTAGAAGGACAGGTCCGAAGAATCGCGCTGATCCGGATCGGAGGCCTGCCGGTCGTGATCTTTGCGGAGAACGATGGCCCCCTGCGATTTTTCCGCATCCACGCGATGCCTCATTGATCCGATCGTTTGGTCTTGATGACGATCACGCCGTTGCTGCCGCGCACGCCGTACATGGCGGTGCTGACGGCATCCTTGAGGACTTCGATGGACGCGATGTCGTGCGGGTTGAGCCAGCTCAGCGTCCCGTTTGGACCCGGCGTGATCGGGAACCCGTCGACCACGAACAGGGGCTCGTTGCTCAGCGTGAAGGATGATCGGCCACGGATCTGTATTGAGATGCCGCCCCCGGGCGCCTGGGTCACCCGCACCCCGGCGACCCGCCCTGCGATCAGATGCTCGAGCGGCACGGTGGGCTGCCGGGCGATATCATCGGCCGTCACAGTCGAGGAGGAAGGCTGAGGCTGAGGAGGAGCGGCGGCGCGCCCGTGGGCGCAACCGACGATGAGTCCGGCGACGATGCCGACCGGCAACAGGACGCGCGTTGGGTACCAGGTCATGGGTCCCCCTTTCGTCGCAATATAGCTCATCCTTGACACTCCTGTGTTCCCGGCATCTCTTGAAGCCCAATCCATCGTTTCCGCTTTCAGCTTCCAGAGGATGCCTATGAGACCATTACTGTTCACCGTCGGTGCGCTCCTGACGGGGATGTGCCTTAATCCCCTGCACGCGCAAACTCCTACCGGTACCATCCGCGGACGAATCACCGATAACGCTTCACAACAACCGATTGCCGGCGCCACCGTCGCCGTCGGCAGCCGCAGCGTGCTGACACAAGCCGACGGGCGCTATAGCATCGCGGGCGTTCCCGCGGGCACGGACAGCGTGCGCGCGCGCATCATCGGATATGCGCCGGCGTCGTCCCCCGTCACCGTCGTGGGTGGCGAAACCGTGACCGCTGATATCGCGCTCACCGGGCAGGCGATCGGCCTGTCGGAAATCGTGGTGATCGGCTATGGGCAGCAGCGCGCCGGCGACATCACCGGTGCCGTGTCTGCCGTGACGGATTCGCAGTTCAACACCGGCCGCATCGTCAGCCCACAGATGCTCATTCAAAGCAAAGTGCCTGGCGTGCAGGTCGTGGATAACAACGATCCCGGCGGCGGCCTTTCGGTGAGGATCCGCGGCGCCACGTCAGTAACCGCGAGCAGTGAGCCGCTGTACGTCGTCGACGGTGTCCCACTTGGCACCGGCGCGGGCGGCGGTCTGTCAGCCGGCCGCGACCCGCTGAATTTCTTGAACACGAATGACATCGAGAACATGACGGTGTTGCGTGACGCGTCCGCAGCCTCGATCTACGGCACGAACGCGGCCAACGGCGTCGTCCTCATCACCACGAAGTCCGGCAAAGGGCGCCACGGGACCGGCCTCGAGTACAGCACCAGCGCATCCGCTTCGTCAGTCACGCGCGTTCCGCAGATGCTGAACGCGACGCAATTCGCGGACGCGGTGGCGACCTACGCGCCCACGCGCGTCGCTTCCTTACTGGGTCAGAACACCGACTGGTTCAGCGTCATCGACCGCACCGGATACGGACAGGACCACAACCTGGCGTTCAGTGGGACGGGCAATGACATGCGCTATCGCCTGTCGCTCGGGTACCTGACCCAGGATGGTGTCATTCGCGCGAGCTCTACGGAAAAACTCTCTCTCGGCGTCAACTATTCGCAACAGCTCTTCAATGATCGATTGAACCTGCGCACGAACATCCGCGGCACGCGCGCGGTCGATCACTTCACGCCGGGCGATGTGCTCGGCAACGCGGCGGCTATGGCACCCACCCAGCCCGTCCTGGATCCGACCAGCTCGACTGGGTACTGGGACTGGCAGACGACGAACGCATCGCCGACCAATCCCGTCGCAAGTGTCGCGCTCGCGAAGGATCACGGCACGACTTGGCGGAGCTTGGGGAACGCCACGGCGGAATGGCATGTCCCATTCATCGAGGGACTGACCGCCAACGTCAACGCCGGCTACGACGTGGCCAAGGCCGATCGCACGACGTTCTTCCCGAGCAACCTGGCCGGTCAGGTGCGTCAGGGTCAGGGCAGCTTCTATCTGGCGAACAACACGCAAATGAACACGGTGCTCGAGTCGTACCTGGGCTACACGCCCACGCATACTTACGGACCGGGCAAAGTCGATTTGGTGGGCGGCTATTCGTATACGCAGTCGCACGCCGAATACCCCACGCTCCAGGAAAGCGGCCTCGGGGTCGGCAACACGCTGATCGGCGACAACGGCCTTCCGACGGCGGCCAACGTTCGCAACACCAGAGACATCAACGACTACAAGCTCATCTCCTTCTTCGGCCGGCTCAATTACAACATCAACGATCGCTACCTGGCGGCAGTCAGCGTGCGGCAGGATGGTTCTTCACGTTTCGCACCAGGTAACCAGTGGGCGCTGTTCCCATCGGTCGCGCTGGCGTGGCGGATTTCGCAGGAGCCGTTCCTGAGCGGGGTGGGAGGCCTGTCGGATCTGAAGCTGCGCGCCTCATGGGCCCGCACCGGTAACCAGTCGTTCGGGGATTATCTGCAGTACACCACCTACACGTTCAGCGACGCACAGAGCAAGGTGCTGTTCGGCAACCAGTACATCAACACCGTCCGGCCGAGCGCGGTGGACCCCTTGATTCACTGGGAGAAGACGAGCTCGTATAATGCCGGCCTTGATTTCGGCTTCAGCAATCAGCGTTTCAATGGGACGATCGACTTATACAATAAGAAAACGAGCGACTTGATCTTCTTCATTCCTGTCGCGGCCGGCACGAATCTCGGCAACTTTGTGACGACCAACATCGGCAGCATGAAGAATCACGGGCTCGAGCTCAGCCTGAACGCGGAGATCCGAGCCGCGCGCGGCAGCGGCCTCGGCTGGAATGCCTCGTTCACCGCCGCTCATAACACGAACGAGCTCGTGACCATCAATCCGAACAAGAGCATATCGAAGATTCTGACCGGCAACATCTCGGGCGGAGTCGGCAACCTGGTGCAGGTGCTGCAGCCGGGCCAGCCGATCAACTCGTTCCTCGTCTATCAGCAGAAGTATGACGCGGCCGGGAAGCCGATCTATGACACCGGCACCCCCACGAACATGTACGTCGACCAGAACGGCGACGGCATCATCAACGATTCGGACCGCCGGCCGTTCCACGATCCGTCGCCGAAGTGGATACTCGGTCACTCGTCGTACCTGAACTATGGACGCGTCGACGCCAGCTTCACGGTGCGGGCGTACATGGGCAACTGGGTCTACAACAATGTGGCGTCCTCCAACGGCGCGTATCAGAACCTCACAGGCTCAGGCATGCCGAGCAATCTGCATGCGTCGGTCCTGACCACCGGATTCGTCGTGCCGCAGTACTACTCCAGTTATTTCGTCGAGGACGCCTCGTTTGTTCGCCTGGATAATGTCACGGTGGGCTATTCCACGAGCTACCGGGGCAGGGCGTTCCGCGTGTACGGCACCGTTCAGAACGCGTTCACGATCACTGGCTATGGCGGCGTGGATCCGACCTCGGGTCTTAACGGCATCGACAACAACATCTATCCACGCGCACGCACCATCACTACCGGCCTGAGCGTCGGGTTCTAAGGGGACCGAGACATGAAACGCACAACCACAATACTGAGCGTCGCCGCCGCGTTGCTCGGCGTAGCCGGGAATGCCTGCACGGATCCGACGGTCGCGCCCAAGAGCACCGTCAGCAGCGAGACGGTCTTCAACGATCCGAACTCGTATCGGGCATTCCTCGCGAAGATCTACGGGGGATTGATCGTTACGGGTCAACGCGGACCGGACGGCAATCCGGACATCGCCGGGATCGACGAAGGATTCGGAGAATACCTGCGGCTGTACTGGTATCTCCAGGAGATGCCGACGGACGAAGCCGTGATCGGCTGGAACGATCCGGGTCTCCCCGATCTGAACACGGGACTCTGGGGCACGGATAACAGCATGGTCAACGCGATGTACTATCGCGTCTTCTATCAAGTCATGCTGGTCAACGAGTTCCTGCGTCAGAGTACGGATGCAAAGCTCGATTCGCGGCGCCAGACCGATGCCACACTGCGGACGAACGTCCATTACTACAGAGCCGAGGCTCGGTTCCTGCGCGCGTTGAGCTATTGGCACGGCATCGATCTGTTCGGCAATATCCCGCTCGTCACGGAAAACGATCCGCTTGGCGCCACTCCACCGAAGCAAGCAACCCGGGCGGACGTGTACACCTACGTCGTGAACGAGCTCAACGCCATCGTGAACGACTTACCGGCGAAGGCTGCAGATACTTACGGCCGGGCGACACCGGCAGCGGCGCACATGCTGCTGGCGAAGCTCTACCTGAACGCAGGCGTCTACACCGGTACGCCGAACTGGGACGGCGCCGCCACTGAGGCGCAGGCCGCGATGCCGGGCTATAGTCTGGAGTCCAACTTCCGGAAGAACTTCACAGCGGACAACAATACGTCGAATGAGCTGATCTTCGTCGCACCGCAGGATGGCGCGAATACGCAGACCTGGGGCGGCATGACGTTCTTGATTCACGCCGGATGTGGCGGCAGCATGTCGGCCGCCAACTACGGCGTCGACTATTGTTGGGGCGGCTATCGCCTGAAGCAGCAAGCCTATCGTCTGTTCGGCGCCGGCGATACGCGGGCGTCGTTCTTCTACACGACCGGTCAGACGGATTCGGTGGCCGATCGCGGCACCTTCAGCAATGGAATCGCGGCCCCCAAGTTCACCAACAAGACATCGGGCGGCGCCAATGGGGCGCAGTCCGGTATGGTGGATACGGATTTCCCCATCTTCCGGCTCGCGGATGCATACCTCATCTACGTCGAGGCGAACGTTCGCGGTGGCAGCGGTAACGCAGGGACGGCGTTGGGGTATCTGAACCTGATCCGGGAGCGGGCCTACGGAAACACGACGCACGATTTCGCGGCGCTTCCGGCGGCAGATACGATCCTGGCCGAGCGGGCCCGCGAGCTGCTCTATGAGGCGCAGCGGCGCAGTGATCTCGTGCGGTTCGGCAAGTTCACCGGCAGCAGCTATCTGTGGGCGTGGAAGGGCGGCGACCCGGGTGGCGTCGCGTTGGATGTATTCCGGGATCTGTATCCACTTCCGGCGAACGAGCTGATTGCGAACCCGAACCTGCAGCAGAATCCGGGTTACTGAGGCTGAAGCGTTGGTTTTACTGAGCCCCGCCGTGTCGCGACACACATTCACGGCGGGGCTCTTAGTTTTTGCGCTGACCTGCAGCGACAAGGGGCTGCCGACTCAGTTGCCGGGCATTCCGCCCCCGCCACCGGTCCGGCCGACGCTGCCGTCTGCCTACCGGCCGAGCGGCCACATGGCCGCAGGGGACGTCGCCGTCCAACTTTTTTCCTGGAGCTGGCCGGCCGTCGCGACGGAGTGCGAGGGCCCGCTCGCCACGGCGGGCTATCACGCGGCGCTGGTCTCCCCACCGCAAGAACATGCGGTGATCAGCGGCAGGCCGTGGTGGGAGCATTACCAACCGGTCAGCTACAGCGTCGCCAGCAGCACATTTGGGACCGGCGCGCAATTCACGGACATGGTGCAGCGCTGCAAGACGGCCGGCGTGGACATCATTGTCGACGCCGTCATCAACCACATGACCGCGGGAGATGGTACCGGGAGCAACGGAACGGTCTACACAAAGTACGAATATCCCGGTCTGTACACGCGCAGCGACTTCCATCCGACCTGCTCCGTCACCGATTACCAGAGCGCCGCAAACGTGCAGGACTGCGAGCTGTTCGGCCTCTCGGATCTCTACACGGCGCTGCCGTCGGTACGCCAGAAGATCGCCGATTACCTCATCGGCCTCGCGCGACTGGGCGTCGCGGGTTTTCGCATCGATGCGGCGAAACACATTCAGCCAGTCGAGCTCGATTCCATCGTTGGCCTCGTGAATCGAACGCTGACCGCCGAAGGCAGACCGCTGCCGTACTACTTCGGCGAAGTCATCGACAACGGCGGGGAAGCCGTACACGTGAGCGATTATTACGGCCTGGGCTACAGCTCAGGCGGCGCCTCCGACATCACCGAGTTCAAGTTCCGTGGTGTCGGCGACAAGTTCCTCGGCAGCGGTGGGCAATGGATCGCACAGCTCAACCCCACCGGGTCCCCGGGGAACCAGTTCTCCCAGACGGCGTGGGGACTGATGCCGTCCGATAAAGCCGTGGTGTTTCTCGAAAATCACGATACGCAGCGCAACGGCGGAATCTGGTATCACGACGGGTCGGTGTATCGCCTGGCGAACGTGTGGATGCTGGCGCAGCCGTATGGCTATCCGATTGTCATGTCGAGCTACGCGTTCGACCGCGCGAGCCAGAGCGGTCGAGATGCCGGGCCGCCAGCCAATGCCGCGTGCGCCGCAACGCTCGAGACGGCAACGATCGGCACCTGGGTGTGCGAGCACCGCGATGCCACGATCGCTGCCATGGTGCGCTTCCGCCGCACTGTTGCCGGAACAGACATCAATCATTGGTGGGATGACGGGGCGAACGCCATCGCGTTCTCGCGCGGAGACAAGGGGTTCGTGGCGATCAACGACGGCACCACCGCGCTCGCCACCACGGTCACGACGGGGATGGCGCCCGGGTCCTATCGCGATCTGATCACGGGCGCGCTGATTGCCGTCGATGCGACGGGCGCCGTTCAGCTCAATCTTCCGGCCAAGTCGGCGCTCGCGATTGATACCGCCACTCGCCAGTAGAGCGTCTCTGCTCTTGCTACTCGCGGCAGCGGCACTCGCGGCGCCCCCCCCCGCTGCCGCGCAACGACACCGCGTCTCGATCGACTCCGGCTGGCGCTTCACGCTCGGCGACGCCGCCGGCGCGCAGAGCCGGGCGTTCGACGACGCGCGCTGGCGCACGCTCGATTTGCCGCACGATTGGAGCATCGAAGGCACACCGGCCGAAGCCGCGCCCGGCGGCGGACGCGTCGGCTATTTCCCCACCGGCATCGGGTGGTATCGCAAGACACTCCGGATCCAGGCGGGCGCGCGAGCTGAGACCTGGCTGGAATTCGACGGCGTGTATATGAACAGCGACGTCTGGATCAACGGCGAGCATTTGGGCCGCCGCCCATATGGCTACATCGGATTCACCTACGACATCACCAAGCATCTCGGCGCCGGCGACAACATCATCGCCGTCCGCGTCGACAATTCCGCGCAACCCAACTCGCGCTGGTATACGGGAAGCGGCATCTATCGCCACGTCTGGCTCACGACGATCAATCCGGTACACGTGGGGCATTGGGGCGTGTATGTGACGACGCCGCGCGCCGATTCGAGCAGCGCGGCGGTCGTTGTCAGAACGCGCGTCGAGAATGATGACGCAGCAGCACGTCGCGGTGTCCTCCGCTCCGTGATCGTGGATCGGGCGGGCCGCGAGGCCGCTCGGACCGAGATGCCGTTTTCACTCGCTGCGGGACAGCGACTCGAGCTGGAGCAGCGCCTGCAGGTCGCGTCGCCCCAGCTGTGGTCGCTAGCGACGCCGAATCTCTACGGGCTCCGTACCGTGCTGCTCGAGGGAAGTCGCGTCATCGACTCGACCACGACGATGTTCGGAATCCGAACGATCGCCTACGACAAGGACCGCGGATTCCTTCTCAACGGTCGGCAGGTGAAGCTCCGCGGGGTCAACCTGCATCACGACGGCGGCGCCGTGGGGGCGGCCGTCCCCGAGCGGATCTGGCAACAGCGCCTCGAGCTGCTCAAGGCGATGGGCGCGAACGCTATCCGCACCTCGCACAACCCGCCCGCGCCCGAGTTCCTCGACCTGTGCGACCGCCTCGGCTTCCTCGTCATGGCGGAAGCGTTCGACGAATGGACGATGGGCAAAGTGGCCGAAGGCTATCACCGCTACTTTGCCGATTGGTCCGAGCGCGATGTGACCGACTTCGTGCAGCGCGACCGCAATCATCCCTCCATCGTGCTGTGGAGCGCCGGCAACGAAATCGGCGAGCAGACAACGGCGGACGGCGCGCAAGTGCTGAAGCGCCTGGTCGACATCTTTCATCGCGAAGATCCCACGCGTCCCGTCACGACGGGCAACGACCAGATCTATGCCGACGGGCATCCGGCCACTACGGCGTTTCTCGAGGCCGAAGACGTCGTCGGCTACAACTACGTCGATCGTTGGCACGAGCGGCGCGAAATCTTTGCCGAACAGGACCGGCACGATCACCCGGAGTGGAAGATGATCGGGACGGAGAGCGGATCGATTTTCCAGAGCTTCGACGACCGTTCCTCGCTGGGAAGCGACTCGACCGTCCCCCGGCCGAATTACACGACCGGGATGCTACAGGCCGAGCGGCTGTGGAAGTGGATTACGATGCGCGACTACTTCGCGGGCAACTTCATGTGGACCGGGGTCGACTATCTGGGCGAGAGTACCTGGCCGTTCAAAGGATTCCCATCAGGAGTGCTGGACATCACCGGCCGTCCCAAGGATTCGTATTTCCTGTATCAGAGCCTGTGGACCGATCGGCCCGTGCTCCACCTCTTTCCGCACTGGAATTGGCGCGGCCGTGAAGGGCAAACCATCCCAGTCCTGGCCTACACGAACTGCAACACGGTCGAGCTGTTTCTCAACGGCCGGTCCCTGGGAGAGAAGCGCATCGAGTTTCCGGCGCAGGGCACGTCGGGCGGCTGGAACAGCTACGCGTTGCCTCGAGTGGCCGCGACGACCAATGACCTGCATCTGAGCTGGGACGTGCCGTATCAGCCGGGCGTGCTCCGTGCGGTCGGCACGCGACGTGACGGCGCGACATGCGAAGCCGAAGTGCGCACCGCAGCAGCGGCGGTCGCGGTCCGGCTGTGCACCGACCGCGACACGGTGACGGCGGGGCCGGGCGATGTTGCATCGATCCGCTTCGAGATCGTGGACTCGAGCGGCACCGCGATTCCTATGGCCGACAACCTCGTGCGCTTCACCGTGACGGGCGGCAGCATCGTCGCCATCGACAATGCAGACCTGCGTGACCACGAGTCGTATCAGTCCAGTACTCGCCACGCATTCAACGGCCGCGGGATGGCGATCATCCGTCCCGCGGGGCGCGGAGTCCTGCGCGTGACGGCCACGGCGGATGGATTGCGCGACGCCACCCTGAGTATTTTGGTGCGATGAACGCCATCGCCGCGCTGCTCGTCTGTTGCACCGTTCTTCCGCCCCGTCCCGACATCGCTCGGTGGGAACGCCGGGCGCAAAATGTCACCATCATCCGCGACGACTGGGGCATCGCGCACGTCTACGGCAAAACCGACGCCGACGTCGTGTTCGGGATGGAGTACGCGCAGGCCGAAGATGATTTCAACCGGATCGAGACCAACTACCTCAATTACCTGGGGCGCATGGCCGAGGCGGAGGGGGAGTCGGTCCTCTACCAGGATTTGCGGCAGCGGCTGTTCGTCGATCCCGATTCGTTGCGGGCGCAGTACCGGGCCAGCCCGGTATGGCTGCGGCGGCTGATGGATGCGTTCGCGGACGGCCTGAACTTCTTCCTTTATAAGCATCCTGACGTGAAGCCGCGCGTGATCACTCGCTTCGAGCCATGGATGGCGCTGTCGTTCACCGAAGGGAGCATCGGGGGCGATATCGAGCGCATCAACCCGCGCGATCTCGCGATCTTCTACGGTGGACAGGATTCCGCGCGCGGTACGCCGAGGACCGGCGACGAGCCGGACCTGTACGATCCATCGGGATCGAACGGCATTGCGATCGCGCCGCGCAACACGATCGATCACCACGCGCTGTTATGGATCAATCCGCATACGTCGTTCTACTTCCGCTCCGAGCTGCAGATGGTGAGCGAGGAGGGGCTCAACGCCTACGGCGCCGTCACGTGGGGGCAGTTTTTCATCTATCAGGGCTTCAACGCAACGGCCGGCTGGATGCACACCTCGAGCGGCGTCGACAACATCGACGAGTTTCTCGACACGAAGGCCGCGCTTTCCCGCCCGGTGACGATCCGGTTCAAGACCGACACCGGAACGGCGCGACGCACCTTCACTGTGCTCTACACAAACCACGGCCCCGTCGTCCGCAAGCAGGGCGATCGCTTGGTGAGTGTGAGTCTGATGTGGCAACCGATCAACGCGCTGATCCAGTCCTACTCGCGCACCAAAGCGCACGACTTGGCGGCGTTCAAGAAGATCATGGAGTTGCACACCAATTCGTCGAACAACACCGTGTTCGCGGATGCGAGCGGCAACATTGCGTACTTCCACTCGAATTACATCCCGCGGCGCGACACGATGTTCGACTGGAACGCGCCGGTCGATGGCAGCAATCCCGCGACGTCGTATCGGGGCGTCTTGCCATTCGACGAGACCCCTAATGTCGTGAACCCCGCAGGTGGGTGGGTCTACAACTCGAACAACTGGCCGTGGAGTGCGGCGGGACCCGATAGTCCTAAGCGCACGGAGGAAACGGCGCGCGGGCTGCACGCGCTGCGGCTGTTGTCCGGCAAGACCGATTGGACGATGCGCTCGCTGACCGCGGCCGCGTTCGACAGCTATCTACCGGCGTTCGAGCGCATGATCCCGCCGCTCCTCGCCGCGTATGACCAGGCGCCCGCATCCGACACGCTCAAGGCGAAGCTCGCCGAGCCGATCGCGGCGTTACGAGGCTGGGATTACCGCTGGAGCGCGACGTCGGTGCCGACGGCGCTCGCCGTGCACTGGGGCGGATTGGTGGGGCGGCGCGTGAGCCGCGACGCGCGCGCCGCCGGCCTATCGATCATGCAGTTCATCGCCACCTCGCGCGCGGCACCCGCCGCTCTGCTCGAGGCGCTCGCCGACGCCGTGGACACCCTGAACGCGAACTTCGGCACGTGGCGCACGCCCTGGGGGGAGATCAATCGCTTCCAGCGCATCAACGACGACATCGCGCCGCACTTCGACGACGCGCAACCCAGCATCCCGGTGCCGTTCACTGCGAGCGGTTGGGGCTCACTCGCTGCATTCGGTGCGCGCCCGTATCCCAACACCAAGAAATGGTACGGCACCAGCGGCAACAGCTTCGTGGCCGTGGTCGAGTTCGGCGACAGCCTACGCGCGCAGGCAATCACCGCCGGCGGAGAGAGCGGCTCTCCCGGCGCGCGACACTTCAATGACGAAGCGGAACGGTACTCGGCGGGTAACCTTCGCGACGTTTACTTTTACCGCTCACAGCTCACCGGCCATACCGAGCGACAGTACCATCCAGGACACTAGCGCTACGAACCCTTCGTTCTGACCACGATTACGCCGTTGGATCCGCGCATACCATACATCGCGGTACTCGTCGGGTCTCTCAGCACTTCAATCGTGGCGATTTCGGACCGCTGGATCGCCGAGAGATTCCCCGCATCGCCTAGCGCAATGCCGTTGACGATGTAGAGTGGCTCCTGGTCGGCCAGTGTGCTCGGACCGCGAACGTGCACCACCACGTGCCCGTCTCTCGCCCGAGTGAGGAACAGCCCGGGAACACGTGCGGCGAGCAGCTGCTCGACAGGAGTGCCCGGTGAACGCTCGATGTCTTCGGCGGTGATTCCTACGAGCCGGTGGAACGTCAGAGACTTGGGAGCCTTGATGTTTCCGTGCGCACAACCAACGATCGCTCCCGCTGCAACAGCCGCGCACAAGACGAAGCCGAGTGATGCTGTCATGGGATCCTCCCCGCGCACGAGAGGGGCAAAATCCATACCGAATATGCGTAGGCTACATATCGCTGGGATCGCCGTGGCCGCGATGTGCCTCGGATTCGCTTCACACGCCGATGCACAAAATGAGGTCGTCTACCTCGACAAGCAGGGCGTTGTTCGGTGGCGCGACAGTGACAGGGAAGTCACGCTATTCGGCGCGAACTACGTGATCACCACGGCATCCGACTACCGCGCCGCCGGTTATGTGCATGGCGATCGCAAGAAGATGATCGATGAGGACATGGCGCAGTTCGCGCGCATGGGATGGGATGGGTTGCGGCTGACGTTCTGGGGCGATTGGGAGGCGTCCGACAGCGCGGGCAATCTGATCGCGAACGACCATCTGGATCTCTTGGACTATCTCGTCGCGCGTGCGCGCGAGCGCGGCATCTACATGCTGTTCAGCCCGATTCAACTCTACGGCTCGAATTGGCCGGACGCACTTCAGGACACCACACAGCCCGGCTTCGGCCGCCGCTTCGGCAAGGCGCGCATGGGCACCGACTCAGCGGCGATCGCGGCGCAAGCGCGCTACCTGCGGCAGATCCTGAATCACGTAAACCCCTATACGCACGTCGCACTCAAGGACGAGCCGGCAATTCTGTTTATCGAGCTGGTGAACGAGCCGTGGCACCATCCCGAGGATCTGCAGGGATCGATTCGCTACATCGACACATTGACCGCCGCCGTGCGCAGCACGGGATGCAACAAGCTCGTCTTCTACAACGTGAGCCAGGATTTCCGCATCGGGGAGGCGATTCGTCGCTCCAAGGCGCAAGGCGTCACGTTCGGGTGGTATCCCACGGGGCTTAATTCGGGTCACGCGCTGCAAGGCAACTATCTGCGGGGCACCGACGGCTATCCGGATATGCTCCGCCCCGAGCTCGCGCACCTGCCGCGGATCGTGTACGAGTTCGACTCGCCGGATCTGCGCGGCGGGACGATGTATCCCGCGATGGCGCGGACGTTCCGGGCGGTGGGGGCGCAGTTCGCGGCCATGTTTGCCTACGACATGCTGGCCACCGCCTCCCGCAACCTCGGCTGGCAGACGCACTACCTGAACCTCGTGTACACACCCCGGAAGGCGATGAGCGCGATCATCGCCGCGGAAGCTATGCGTCGTCTGCCACGGCTGCGCTCCTACGGCGCGTATCCCGAGAACACCCGATTCGGTGATTTTCACATTTCACCGGACAGCGATGCGAGTGAGCTCGTGGCGAGCGACGCTTTTCTCTACGCGGGCTCGACGCGCGCCACCCCGCCCAATCCTCGCGCGCTGCAGCGCATCGCCGGATACGGTTCGTCGCCGCTCGTGAACTATGAGGGGGAGGGCATCTACTTCCTGGACAAGGTGCGACCCGGCGTATGGCGGCTCGAGGTCTATCCCGACGCCGTGCCGATTCGTGATCCGTTCGAGCGACCGAGCGCCGACAAGATCGTGACGCGAGCGATCGGACACACCTGGCCGATGACGATTACCCTGCCGGATCTCGGTCCTTCCTTTGTTGTGCAACCGCTTGCCGCCGGTAGCGTGCAGCCTGGGGGTGTTCAGGGAGGCCGGTTTCGCGTCACGCCTGGCGTCTACCTCCTCAGCACGCCTGGGGTCGATGCCACCCCCCTGCCCGCCTTCGTTGGTCGAGTGGGACTCAGGGAGTATCACGCGCCGCCCACCGATTCCGTCGCCCTTACCGTTGTCCCACTCGCTGAGCCGCAGTATCTGGCCGGCCACGATGCCGAGCTGCGCGCACGGGTCGTTGACGTGGCGGCGCCAGATTCGGTCACACTGTTCACTCGCGCGAGCTCCGCAGGATTCTATCGCGGCTTTGCGATGCGACGCACGGGCGGCTACGAGTATGCCGCCACTATGCCCGCGGCGGTTCTACCACAGGGGCCACATGACTTCGTGATCACCGTGTTCCGCGGTGATGCGGCCTCCACATTCCCCGGTGGCGTCCGTGGGAAACCCGCCGATTGGAACTACGATGGTCAGATGCCGTGGACATTTGACGTCGTTGCTCCTCACACGCCGCTGCGACTGTTCGATCCCGGCGTGGACGCCGCGCGCCTCGCTTTCACCCGCATCGGTGACGCGGGCCGGCGGGGATTATTCCGGGTCGCGTTCTCCCCCGTGACCGGCCTGCCGATCTTCCATCTCGAGCTTCCTGTGGACACCAGTGGCTGGAGTCCCCCCGACTACACGGCGTCGCTGGTGATCCGGAACCGCGTCACAGCTCGAGTAGCGGCAATCGCGGATGCGCGTGATGTGCGCATTCGGCTCCGCGGACTTGGACCTCGGCAAACACTTCACCTGACGCTGATGGAGGACGACGGCACGAGCTGGACTGCAGCCCTTTCCGTAGACAGCAGCTGGAGCGAGCAGGCGCTGCCGCTCACTCGCTTCACGGTCGGCCGGGGCGTGCTGCTTCCGGAGGGCTTCCCCGGCGAGTGGAATTATTGGGTGGCGCCCGCCACAGGACGTGGCGGCAGCGGAGATCGCCCTCATCTCGATCGGGTCGAGCGGCTGCAGCTTTCCCTGCGGGGCGAGTCAGGCGTCGTTCCCCGGCCAGGCACCTACGGTGTGGAGATTGAGTGGATCGTTTTAGGCTTCTGACGTTCGGACGCTGCAAATCGCTTTAGCGTGGGGACGGACGCGGAGGCTGTTCTGTCGTCCCGCGCCACGCTCTCCATCCCCCGGCTCGGACCGCGAATCTCAACATCACGAGCCCGAACGCGACTAGCACGAGCCCCCACCACAGATTCACGTTGATGCCGAGCGACCGCTCGTACATCGTCTGCGGTGACGTCAAGCCGTACAGCGTCAGAATCGCCCCGAAGATCGAGAACATCAGTCCGATCGGCAGCCGGATGTCCAGTCTCACAGTGCCCTCACCAGAAGATCACGTTGAGCACCACCGTCAGCGCGAGCACGATGATGCCGAGGGTCGCGGGTCGCTTGTACCACGGCAGCGCTTCGTCCGCCTGTCGCGGCGTGAGGGCATAGACGAGCCCGCGCAGCTCGAGGGCATAGACGAGCCCGCGCAGCTCGTCGTCCGATTTGTTGCGGGCCGTGAGCAACGAAATCAGCACGGTCGCGCCGAAGCAGGTGCACCACGCCACGATTGCGGTCCAGAAGTTCTGCGCCATTTCGCTCGGGTAGACGTGCAGCACCGCGCCGAGGACCCCGCCCTTCATTCCGGGGACGGCCCCGTGCGGCAACGTGAGTCCGTGATGTATCGCGGCTGCGACGGTGCCGGTGAGCAGGCCGAAAAAGGCCCCGTGCCCCGTCGTGCGGCGCCAGAACATGCCCAGGAGGAAAGTCGCGAACAGTGGCGCGTTGACGAACGCGAACACAAGCTGCAACAAATCCATGATGTTGTTGAACCGTGTCGCGGCGTACGCAGCGGCCACGCTGAGCAAAATGCCGAACACGGTGGCGACGTGCCCCATGCGCAGGTAGTGCGCGTCGGATTGCCCGGGCCGGAGGTACGACTGATAGATGTCGTACGTCCAGACGGTGTTGAACGCCGTGACGTTCCCCGCCATGCCGGACATGAACGACGCCATCAGCGCGGTGAGGCCGAGTCCGAGCAGACCTGACGGCAGGTAGTGCGCCAGCATGGCCGGCACCGCGAGGTTGTAATTCGGCGTGCCGTCACTGCCGATGGGGAGAAACCCGCCGCGCGTCGCGTGCAATCCAATCGCGATCATGCCCGGCAGAATCACCAGCGCGGGAAAGAGCATCTTCGGGATCGCCGCGAGGATCGGTGTGCGGCGCGCGGCAGTCATCGAATCAGCCGCCATCGCGCGCTGCACGACGAGGAAGTCCGTGCACCAATACCCAAACGACAGCACGAACCCCAGTCCCATCGCCATCCCGAACCATTCGACGCCCATCGGGTTGGCCGTCGCGGAACCGAGATAGCGCCAGGAGTGCGACCAGGCCCCGGGGGCGAAGCCGCCGCTCGTCGCCACCGTTGCCAGCTTGGCCGTCAGCCCACTCCATCCGCCTACGTCCTTGAGACCGAGCAGGACGAGCGGCAGGAAACCCATCACGATGAGAAAGAACTGCAGCACCTCGTTGTAAATCGCCGAGGTGAGGCCGCCGAGGAAGATGTAGAACAGGACGATGACCGCCGACAGGAGAATGCTGGTATGGAAATTCCAGCCGACGATCAGCTCGAGCAGCTTCGCCAACGCGTACATCGAGATGCCGGAGGAAAACACCGTCATCACGGCGAAGGTCATGGCGTTGAAGCCGCGCGTCTTCTCGTCGAAGCGCAGCTTCAGGTATTCGGGAACGGAGCGCGCCCGCGAGCCATAGTAGAACGGCATCATGAAGATCCCGACGAACACCATGGCGGGGATCGCGCCGACCCAGTAGAAATGGCTCGTCATCATCCCGTACTTGGCGCCTGAGGCGCCCATCCCGATCACTTCCTGCGCGCCGAGATTTGCCGAAATGAATGCGAGCCCTGCGATCCACGCCGGAATAGAGCGTCCGGAAAGGAAGAAGTCTTCGCTGCTCCGCACGAATCGCCTCAGGACCCAGCCGATGCCGAGTACGAAGGCGAAGTAGACGATCAACAGCGAATAGTCGACCTTGCCGAGCGCGATGTGCTGCAGTTAGTGGGATCCCTTCGTCCTGATGACGATCACGCCATTCGCTCCCCGCACGCCGTAGATCGCCGTGGTGCTCGGATCCTTCAACGCCGTGATCGACTCGACGTCGTGAGGATCGAGCCAGCTCAGCGTCCCGTTCGCGCCAGCCTCGACGGGAACGCCGTCTACGACGAAGAGCGGGTCCTGTTTCGAGTAAAACGACGTGGGACCGCCGATGCGTACAGTGATCCCGCCCCCAGGAGCGGCCGACACGACCACACCGGAAATCTTGCCCGCAAGCAGCTGCTCGAGTGACGTGGCGGATTGACGATCGTCGGAGCGCACAGTGGTGGGAGAAGGCCTGCGTGGCGCCGCGCCCTGTCCATGGCCGCAGCCGAAGACCAACCCGGCGACAATGCTGGAAGCAAGGACCCGCGCGAGACGCATCATGGGACCCCCTTGTGTCGGGCGAAATATAGCGCCGGACTGCGATGCGAGCGACATTCTCCGCATGACTCTTTCTCCTCGTCTGTTCGTCCTCATTTCGATTCTTGCCCCTGCGTCCGTTCATGCGCAATCCCGCGTCGCTTCGCCCGATGGCCGCAACCAGATCGCGGTCGAGATCCGCGACGGCAGACTCGTTTACGGCGTGACACGCGACGGGCGCGCGCTGATTCTGCCGTCGGTCCTCGGCTTCGAGTTCAACTCGGCGCCGCGGCTCAGAGACAGCCTGCGCGTCACCGATACGACGCGGCAGTCCGTGGACGAGACGTGGACGCAGCCGTGGGGCGAAGTCACGCGCGTGCGCGATCATCACAACGAGCTCAAGGTGTCCGTCGCCGAGACCGCGGCGCCGAATCGCCGGTTCACGGTGGCGTTTCGGGCGTTCAACGACGGCGTGGCCTTCCGCTATGAATTCCCCGCGCAGCCGAACCTCGGCGACTTCGAGATTACGAACGAGCTGACCGAATTCGCGCTCGCAGACAACGGACGCGCCTGGTGGATCGCATCGAACCGGCCCCGGCTCGATCGCTCCGAGCAGCTTTATTCGTCAGCGCCGGTGAGCACGCTCGATAGCGTGCAGACGCCTCTCACCATCGAGCTGCGCGACGGCAAGACGATCATCGTGATCCACGAGGCGAACCTGGTCGATTACGCACGCATGAACCTCACCGGGGCGCGCATGGAAAACCGCACGCTGCGGGCGGATCTGGCGCCATATGCCGACGGGATCAAGGTGCGCGGCAAGACGCCCTTCGTGACGCCGTGGCGCACAATTCAGATCGCCGACCGTGTCACCGATCTCTCGCCGTCGGTCCTCGGACTGAACCTCAATCCGCCCAGCGTCATACCAAACACCTCCTGGATCAAGCCGATGAAGTACGTCGGCATCTGGTGGGGAATGCATATCGGGACGATGACCTGGAGCTCGGGCCCGAAACACGGCGCCACGACGACCAATGCCAAGCACTACATCGATTTCGCGGCCGCCAACGGCATCGGCGGGGTGCTGGTGGAGGGCTGGAACGTCGGCTGGGACGGCAATTGGATCGACAACCGCAACGCGTTCTCGTTCACGCAGCCCTACCCCGATTACGATCTCGCGGAAGTGGCCCGCTACGCGCACCAGAAGGGCGTGCGGCTCATCGTGCACAACGAGACGTCAGGCGGAATCGAGAATTACGAACGGCAGATGGACAGCGCGTTCGCGCTCTACCATTCGCTCGGCGTGGATGCGATCAAGTCGGGCTATGTGACGGATAAGGTCGGGTCGGGTGATTCGCACTGGGGCCAGTTCATGGTGCGGCATTATCGCCACGTGCTCGAGAAGGCGGCGCAGTATCAGATCGCCATGGATGTGCACGAGCCGATCCACGATACCGGCGAGCGCCGCACCTACCCCAACATGCTAAGTCGCGAGGGCGCGCGCGGGCAGGAATACAACGCGTGGGGCGGGGAGGGCGGCAACCCGCCCGAGCACGAGACCGTTCTGTTCTTTACTCGCCTGCTCGCGGGGCCGATGGACTTCACGCCCGGTATCTTCGATATCCTGCGCGAGCACACGGGACCGCCGCGGCGCAACGACCAGCCGCGCGTGCGCACGACGCTCGCCAAACAGCTTGCGCTGTACGTGGTGATCTATTCGCCGCTCCAGATGGCGGCCGACCTGCCGGAGAACTACGAGAATCAGCCGGCGTTTCAATTCATCCGCGACGTCGCGGTGGACTGGGATACGACGCGGGTGCTCGAGGGGAAGATCGGCGACTACGTCGTGGTGGCGCGGCGCGAGCGCAACGGCCCGTCCTGGTTCATCGGCGCGATCACCGACGAGGAAGCGCGTACCTTCGACGTGCCGCTCACATTCCTCGAGCCGGGCCGGCGCTACGTCGCCGAGATCTATGCCGATGGTCCGGGCGCCAACTGGCTCACGAATCCGCTGCCGGTGACGTTCTCGCGGCGCGCGGTGACGCGCGCCTCCCGGCTCAGCCTCGCGCTGGCACCGGGCGGCGGCCAGGCGATTCGGATCCGGCCCGCTACTCCCGGCCGCCCGATGCCGTAGGCCAGATCGTTCGACGCGCACCGCCTTCAAACGTTCGGACTCACCTTCTATTTGGAATTGTTTCCGATCTCAAAGACGAAACTCTCACCGCGTCCCAACGATCGCATGGGAGCGTAGTTACGTATCCTGCCCCCAGTACCTACGCTGAGCATTGGCACGTCTCCACTGGCCGCACCCAGCAATGACCTCAGCGCATACCGACCCGGTGGCAGGACACTGTCTTGTGACGTCACTGTAACCCGCGCTGCCGGCGCGCTCCCCAGGTTCGCCACCACCAATACCGTCCGGTTCCCATCGCGCCGCACATAGGCGGCGACGGCGTCGTTGCTGGCACTGAGCGGAATGAGCAGCCCACTGCCGAGCGCGCTATTGCCGGAGCGAAGGCGAATCAGCTTGCGGTGCAGATTGAGCAGCGAGGTAGAATCGGCGTCTTCGACTTCGACGTTGGCCGTGAACGAGTCGGGCTGCAGCGGCTCCCATGCGATGTGACCACGCGTGAACCCGGCGGCAGGCGTGCGGTTCCACTGCATGAAGCCGGGCAACGTGAGCAGGAGGGTGACGGCCAGCCGGGCCCGGGTAGCGTCGCCGCCGAGCGTCGTGAGCGTGCGAGTTTGATCGTGATTGCGGAGAAACGGCGACCAGCGGTCCTGCGGCTGCTCATGTTGCAGCCGCACGAAGTTTGACAGCAGTGATTTCGCCGAGCCGTTGCGGACAGCATCGACAATCGCATCGGATGCCGCGAACGCGAAGTAGTCGTCGAGCTGATCGGGATAATACGGCAGCATCGAGCCGATGCTGTCCCACACCTCGCCGACCGTGAACACGTCGGGCTTGACGGTGCGGAGGTAAGCCTCGTACTCGTGCAGGAGCGCGTGCGTAGCGGGTGATCCCACGAGCTTATCCCCTTCCTCTACGAGGTAGG
>WNGC01000551.1_pt1 | contig 21969 bp, 19 predicted proteins | sample 5400051 | NCBI WGS metagenome assembly WNGC01 (sample SAMN13153368, study PRJNA577476) | soil metagenome | isolation source: 20 cm soil or saprolite under grassland replicate 2 | place: USA:California | collected 2016-06-15
GGGCTGCCGCGCGCTCGTGCTTGGCGCAGGCGGCGCCGGGCGCTCGGCGGTGTACGCGCTGAAGCAGCGCGGCGCCGAGGTGCATGTGGTCAATCGAACGGTTTCGCGCGCGCAGGACCTCGCAGCGCGCTTCGGGGTCCGGGCGCACGGCTTTGACGCGGTGCCGCGGCTGCTGCGCGACACCGACGTCCTGGTGAACTGCACCTCGCTCGGCCTGGCGGGGAAGCCGCCGCTCCAGATCGATCTCGGCCCGCTCAAGCCGACCGCAGTCGTCTACGACGTGGTGTATGTGCCGCTGGAAACCGGCTTGCTCGCCGCCGCGCGCAAGCGCGGTCACCGCACTGTCGACGGCCTGGGCATGCTGCTGCAGCAGGCGGGATTCGGCTTTCGCAAATGGTTTGGCGGCAATCCGAAAGTGACTCCGGAGCTGCGCGCAATGGTCGAAGCCGATATCGTCGCCAAGACGCCAAAATGACTGGAGAACGTTAAATGATGAAGAGCTTTATTGCCATCAGCCTCGCGCTCGGCGCGGCAGGCGCATCCGCGCAGCCGACGGTGAACATGCCGATCGTGATCGAGCTTTCGGGCGCGGGCGCGGTGTCCGGCACCAATTTCCGCGACGGCGCGGTGCTGGCGATCGAGGAGATCAACGCGAAAGGCGGCATCCTGAAGCGCAAGATCAACGCGCCGCAGGCCGACACGCAGAGCAATCCGGGCATCTCCCGGGCGCAGGTGCAGAAGGCGATCGACGGCGACCCGTATGTGATTCTGGGCCCGGTGTTCTCGGGCTCGGTCAAGGCCAACATGGTGCTCGCGCAGCAGGCCGAGGTGCCGCAGATTGTGGGCGCCGAGGCCGCCGAGATCACCCAGGCAGGCAACCCGTACATCTTCCGCACCTCGTTCGGGCAGCAGATGAGCATGCCGAAGATCGCCAACTACCTGCGCGACGGGCTGAAAGCCAGGACGGTGGCCGTGCTGTGGGTGAACAACGACTTCGGCAAGGGCGGGCGCGACACCTTCGTCAAGGAGATGGCCGCGCGCAACATCAAGGTCGTCAGCGACGTCTCGACGGAATCCGGGCAGATGGACTTCGCCGCCGACGTGGTGAAGCTGAAGGGCGCGAACGCCGACGCGATCTTCGTCTACACCAACGAGGAGGAAAGCGCGCGCTTCCTGCGGGAGGCGCGCAAGCAGGGGATCGACAAGCCGCTCATCGGCGAGACCACGCTGCTGGGGCAGAAGGTGATCGACCTGGCGGGCCCGGCGGCGAATGGCGCGCGTGGGCACGTGGGCCTTTCGGCCGACGCGCCGGTTCCGGCGGTGCTGGCGTTCAAGGAGAAATTCAGCAAGCGCTTCGGCTACGTGCCTGACCATAACGGCATCAAGGGCTACACCGGCGTGTACGCGGTCAAGTACGCGACCGAGAAGATCGGCAGGTTCGATCGCAAGCTGCTCGCCAAGACGCTGCACGGCCTCACCATCAAGCCAGAGCAGGAGCCCGGCATCCTGATGGAGACCACCTGGGATAACAACGGCGACATCGACCGGATCAGCTTCCTGGCCGAAGTCGTCGAGGGCAAGCAGAGAATCGTCCAGACCCTGCCCAAGCTGGCCAGCGGGAAGTAAAGCGCTGTCGGACGTTCTGCAGCTCGCTCTCGCCGGCCTGGCGACCGGCGGCATCTACGCGCTGGTCGCCGTCGGCTTCGTGCTGCTGTGGCAGACGTCGCAGACGATCAACTTCGCCCAGGGCGAGTTCGTGATGCTGCCGGCCTTCTTCGTCCTCGCGGCAATGAAGTTCGGCGGCTTATCGTTCCCGATGGCGATGCTGGCCGGCTTCGCCGTCTCGCTTCTCGTGCTCGGCCTGCTGTTCAAGCGGCTGGTAGTGGAGCCGGTCATACGCCACGGGGTCCTGCCGCTCGTCATCTCGACCATCGCGCTTGCGATCCTGATGAAGGAGGGCGTGAAGGAGTTCTACGCCGCGGACGCCCAGCCGTTTCCCGCGGCCTGGGCGACGACCAACCTGCAGGTTGCCGGGATGGTCGTGTCGGTGCAGAACCTGGTCATCATCGCGGTGGCGGCGCTCGCCGTGGCGGCTCTGCAGTACTTCCTTGCCGGCACCCGCACCGGCCGCAGCATGCAGGCCACCGCGCAGAACCCGGCACTCGCGCGCGTGCTGGGCATCCCGGTCGGCCGCATGGTGCTCTACACCTTTCTCATCAACGCCGGCCTGGTCGCCCTTGCTTCGTTTCTGGTGAGCCCGATCTACCTCGCTAAATTCACCAACGGCGAGACGCTCGGCCTGGTCGCCTTCGTCGCCGCCATCGTCGGCGGCTTCAACCAGGTGCGCGGCGCCATCGCCGGCGGGCTGCTGCTCGGCGTAGTGGACAACTTCGTCGCCGCGTACCTCTCGGCGCAGTACCGGGCCGCCATCCCGCTGTTTCTCCTCATTGCCGTGATCCTGTTGCGGCCGCAGGGGTTGCTCGGGCGAGTGGAAGAGCGCACGGTATGAGACCCGTTTTGCTGTTCGTCGGCGTTGCGCTGCTCATCGCGGCGCCGTTCGGCCTGAAGCCCTACGGCATCTACCTGCTGAGCCTGTGGGCGGTGATGACCATTGCCGCGATCGGCCTGAACCTGACGCTCGGCTACGCCGGCCAGATCTCGCTGGCGCAAGCCTCGTTCGTCGGCATCGGCGCCTATACCGCGGCGCTGCTGACCACGCAGGGCTGGCCGCTGGGCGCCGCCTTCGCGCTCGCGGCGCTGCTGTGCTTCGTCGTCGGCTGGCTGCTCGGCTACCCGGCGCTGCGCGTAGCGCACCACTATCTCGCGTTCGTCACGCTCTCGTTCGCGACGCTCGTGTTCCTGATTCTGCGCAACGAGGAATGGCTGACCAAGGGCGTCTATGGGATCAGCGGGATTCCGCGGCCAACGCTTCTCGGCTGGTCGACCAAGGCGCCGCAGGACTTCTACTTTTTCTGCCTCGGCGTTCTGGCCCTTGCATCGATCGCTGCGTGGTGGCTGCTGCGCTCTCCCTGGGGACGCGCGTTCACTGCCCTGAGGGAAAACCCGATCCGCGCCTCGTCGCTGGGCATCGACACGCGGCGCTACACCCTGATGGCGTTCGCCATCGGGTCCGCCCTCGGCGGGGTCGCCGGCGTGCTCTATGCGCCGCTGGTGCAGTTCATCGAGCCGACGGCATTCACCCCCGGCCTGTCGTTCAACCTGCTGCTGATGGTGATCGTCGGCGGCGCGGGCCGCTTCTTCGGGCCATTCCTCGGCGCGGCGGTGTCGGTGCTGCTGCCGGAATGGCTGCGCTTCAGCGAGGGGCTCTACCTCATGCTTTACGCCGTCTTCGTGATGATCCTGCTGGCATTCTTCCCGTCGGGCCTGCTCGGGCTGGCCGAGCGCCTGCGTACTTCATGGCCGCGCTCCTCGAAGTCCGCGAGCTGAGGAAGTCGTTCGGCGGCATCGGCGCCGTGAACGGGGTGTCGTTCGCCGTGCACGCGGGCGAGATCCTCGGCCTGATCGGGCCCAACGGCTCCGGCAAGTCGACGCTGTTCAACTGCATTCTCGGCCAGCTCGCGCCCTCCTCGGGCGAGGTGCGCATCGATGGCCGGCCGATCGGCGGCATGCGGCCCTGCGACCTGAACCGCCTGGGCATCGGCCGCACGTTCCAGCTGCTGCAGGTCTTTCCGCAGCTTTCGGTGCGCGAGAACCTGCTGCTTGCCGGCCAGGAGCACGAGGGCGGCATGTGGTCGCGCCTGTTCGGGCCGCGCGACGCCGGCCTCAGCGCCGCGGCGAACCGCATGATCGATTTCTTCCGCCTCGCGGCGCTCGCCGAGGAGCGCGCGGGCGCCCTGAGCTACGGACAGCAGAAGCTGCTCGACGTGGCGATGGCGTTCATGGCAGGCCCGCGCCTGGTACTGCTCGACGAGCCCGCGGGCGGCGTCAATCCGACGATGCTCGGCGGCCTGCGCGAGCGCCTCAAGGCGATCAACGAGACCGGGCGCTCCACCTTCGTGGTGATCGAGCACAACATGGAGTTCGTGATGTCGCTATGTACGCGCATCCTCGTGCTCGCGGAGGGCCGCATCATCGCCGAGGGCGCGCCGGAAGCGATCCGCAACGACCGCGCGGTAATCGAAGCTTATCTCGGAACCTGAGTGGAAACCGACATTCTTGCCGTCGAGGACATCGTCGGCGGCTACGGCAAGCAGACCGTGCTCAACGGCACGAGCTTCAGAGTCGCGCGCGGCGCCATCACGACCGTGATCGGGCCGAACGGCGCCGGCAAGTCCACCGTCTTCAAGGCGGTGTTCGGCCTGCTCCGCGTGCAGCGCGGCCGCGTCGTGTTCGACGGCCGCGAGGTCACCAACCTCGACCCGCGGCGGCTGCTGGAGCTCGGGATTTCCTACGTGCCGCAGGGGCGCAACGTGTTCCCGGAGCTGACCGTGCTGCACAATCTGGAGCTTGGCGCGACCGCGGCGGGACGCGACGCGAACGTCGCCGGGCGCATCGAATCGCTGATGGAGCGCTTCCCCATGCTTCGACGCAAGGCCGGCGCGCAGGCCTCCACGCTGTCCGGCGGCGAGCAAAAGCTGCTCGAGATCGCGCGCGGCCTGCTGCTCGAACCGAAGCTCATGCTGATCGACGAGCCGTCGATCGGCCTGTCGCCGCTGCTGGTGAAGGAGACCTTCGGCATCCTGCAGGACCTGCGCGCAAAAGGCGTCTCGATCCTGATGGTCGAGCAGAACGCCAAGCGCGCGCTCGAGATCTCGGACTTCGGCGTGGTCCTCGAGCTGGGCCGCACGCGCATCGAAGCCGCCGCCGGCGCGATCCTCGCGGACCCCCGCGTGGGGCAGCTTTTCCTCGGCGGTCATATCGCAGGATCTTGACGGTAAAACAGCCTGAGCTGGTCGTAGACCGCCGGATAGCGGCGCCGCGTCTCGCGCGGGGCTTCGAAGAACGCCTCGCTGATCACCGCGAAGAACTCCGCGGGGTGCTCGGCCGCATAGGGATCGAGCCAGGTGTCCCGGCGGCGCTCTACCGCGTCGCAAAAGCCCTGGTAGGCCTCGTCGAAAGCCGCTTTCCAGGCGCGCCGGTCCATGCCGGCGTGCAGCGGCGGCATGCCGTTCGCTGCGCCGTTGAGCATGTCGAGCTTGTGGGCGAACTCGTGGATCACGACGTTGATGTACGGGTCGTTGGCGGCGGCGTCCCATGACAGAACGACCGGTCCGCCCGGCATCGCCTCGCCGGCGAGCTCGTCGTCCCATTCGTGCATCACGCCGTGCTCGTCGAGCTCGGCGCGCCGCACTCGGAAATCGCCCGGGTAGACGACGATCCCGGTCCAGCCCGCATACCAGTCCAGCCCGAGCTCCAGGATCGGCAGGCAGGCCTGCGCAGCGATCGAGACGCGCATCGCGTCGGTAACCCCCAGGCCGTGCGCGCCGGAGAACTCCTTCTCGGCGAGGAACAGCAACACCAGGCTCTTCAGTTTTTCGCTTGCAGGAAGGAACTTCAGGCCGCCGGTCGCCGCTTTCCAAAGCGCATCGTCCATGCGATGCCTGGAAAGCACGCGCTTGCGCCGCCAGTCGGTCAGCCAGCCCATTTGCGCGATGCAATCGTAACGCCGGCGATGATCAGCACCATGCCCAGCGCATGATGCAGCCCGAAGCGCTCGCCGAGGAAGGCGACGCCCATCGCCGCGCCGAAGAAGGGCATCAGGTGCATGAACACGCCGGCGCGCGCGGCGCCGACCGCGGCGACTCCCTGGTTCCAGAAATGGTAGGCGAGCAGCGCCGGAAAGACGGCGACATAGCTCAAACCGATAAGCGAAGTGGCGTTAACAATCACGCGATGCCCGGCAGCATGTTCGGCGGCATAGGCAATGCCGACCGGCACTTCGGCGACCAGGGCGAAGCAGGCGAGGAAGGAGAGCGCATCGAGACCCGGCGGCCGCCAGCGCAAGGCGAGCGTATAGCCCGCCAGCATGGCGAGCGAGGCGATGATCAGCAAGTCCCCCCGGTTGAATTGAAATGTCCTGACAACTTCGAAATCCAGGCGCGTGATGATCGCCATGGCGCCCGCCAGCGACACCAACGCGCCGGCCGCCGCGGCACGGGGAAACGGATCGCGCAGCAGCGCGGCGCCGAGCACGATGATGAAAATCGGCGTCAGCGAATTCAGGATCGAGCCGTTGGTCGCGCTGGTGTACTGCAGCCCCCAGTACTGCAGCACGTTGTGCAGCCCGCCGCCGAGAAGCCCGAGCAGCACTATGGGCTTCCAGCCGCGCGCGAGCAGCGTGCGCTGCGCCCACAGCCGCGGCGCGACGAGCGGCGCGATCAGGGCGAGCGCGATCGCCCAGCGCCAGAAGGTGAGCGCCACCGGCGGCACCAGCCCGGCGAGCGCGCGCCCGGCGATCCAGTTGCCCGACCAGAACAGCGCGGCGAGCGTGAGCAGCAGATAGGAATTTCTCAATCAGCCCGTAAAATAACGCATGGTCACCGTCGTCCAGCTTCACCCGCAAAACAGCGCCGCGGCGCTCGGCCCGCTCGCCGAGGGCCTGGCGGCGGCCGAGCAGGCGCTGCTTGGCAGAGCGCTGGAGTTCGCCGAGCCGATGTACGCCGGCCAGGTGCTCTCGACCGGCGAGCCGACCTGGAGCCATGCGCTCGGCCTGGCGGCGAGCCTGGCCTCGATCGGCCTCGATGTGCCGGGAAGGGCGGCCGGAATCCTGTTTGCCGCCCCCAAGCACCTCGGCGGCGTCGATGCCCTGCGCGAGCGCTTCGGCGAGGAGATCGCCGGCCTTGCCGCGGGCGTCGAGAAGCTCTACCAGCTGCGCGTAGCGACGCGCGGCAACCCGCACGAGCAGAACGAAGTGCTGCGCAAGATGGTCCTCGGCATGGTCGAGGACGTGCGGGTGGTCCTGATCCGGCTGGCGAGCCGCACGCAGACCTTGCGGTTCTTCTCCAAGAATACATCCCCGGAACGGGTTTCCTATGCGAGAGAGACCCTGGATATCTACTCGCCGCTCGCTAACCGGCTGGGCGTCTGGCAGCTGAAGTGGGAGCTGGAAGACCTGTCGTTCCGCTACCTCGAGCCCGAGGTTTACAAGCGCATCGCGCAGATGCTCGACGAGCGGCGCGTCGAGCGCCAGCAATACATCGCCCGGACCATCGCCACCCTGGCGCGCGAGCTCGAGGAAGCGGGCGTCAAGGCCGAGATCACCGGGCGGCCGAAGCACATCTACTCCATCTGGAACAAGATGCGCAGCAAGTCGCTCGATTTCTCCGAGGTGTACGACGTACGCGCCGCGCGCATCATCGTGCCGTCGGTGAAGGACTGCTATACCGCGCTCGGCGTGGTGCACAACCTGTGGCAGCCGATCCCGAAGGAGTTCGACGACTACATCTCGCGGCCGAAGGGAAACCTCTACCAGTCGCTCCACACCGCGGTGGTCGGCCCGGCCGGCAGAACGCTCGAAGTGCAGATCCGCACCGAGGAGATGCACCGACAGGCGGAGTTCGGCGTCGCCGCGCACTGGCGCTACAAGGAGCCGGGCAAGCCTTCTCGGCGCGAAGGCGCCTTCGAGCAGAAGATCGCCTGGCTGCGCGAGCTGCTGGCATGGCGCGACGAGATCGCCGACTGGGGGAAGAGCGCCAAGACGATCGATGACAGCGTCTACGTCCTCACTCCGCAAGGCAAGGTCATCGACCTGCCGGCCGGCTCGACGCCGCTCGACTTCGCTTACGCGCTGCACAGCGACCTCGGCCACCGCTGCCGCGGGGCCAGGGTCGACGGCCGCATCGTGACCCTCGACACGCCGCTGGCGAGCGGCCAGCGCGTCGAGATCGTCGCCGCGAAGTCCGGCGGCCCGTCGCGCGACTGGCTCAGCGCCGAGCGAGGCTTCGTGAAAAGCCCCCGCGCGCGCCAGAAAATCAGGCAGTGGTTCAACGCCAAGGCGCTCGCGGACACCATCGCCGCAGGCCGTGCCGCGGTCGCGAAGGAGCTGCGTCGTGAAGGCGCAACACAGGGGAGCCTCGAATCGCTCGCCTCGCGGCTGGGGTTCGGCAAGCCCGATGACCTGTTCGCCGCCGTCGCGCGCGACGAGATCAACCTGCGGCAGCTGCAGACCGCCTTGCGCGGCGCCGAACCGGAGCCTTTAAGAAAGGAAGAAGTTGCCAGGAAAACCAGAGGCAAGACCTCTGGTGCCGGGGTGCTTATCGTTGGCATGGACCGGCTACTTACGCAGCTCGCGCGCTGCTGCAAGCCGGTGCCGCCGGATCCGATCCGCGGCTTCGTCACGCGCGGCAAGGGCGTGTCGGTGCACCGCGAGGATTGTCCGAGCTTGAAGCGCCTCGCCGAGAGGCAGCCCGAGCGCCTGATCGAGACCGATTGGGGCAAGGGCGAGGGCAGCTATGCCCTGGACATGGCCGTCACCGCGGCGGACCGGCGCGGCCTGTTGAGGGACATCTGCGACGCTCTGGCGCGCGAGAGGATCAACGTCACCGCGGTGCGCACGCAGAGCCGCGACGAGCTCGCTTTCATGCGCTTCACCTTCGACGTGGCGAACCTCGGGCAGCTGAAGCGCGCCTTCGCGGTAGTGCGCTCGCTGAAGGGCGTGATCCGCGTGGGGCGCGGCTGATGGAGGCCTGGCTCTCGCATCCGGCAGTGCAGGCCGGCCTTGCGCCGTTCGCTGTCGGCCTGCTGGTGGCCGCGATCGGCATGCCGCTGCGCCTGGCGGGCCTCGCGGCGGCCGCTGGCTTCGCCACCGCGCTTTACCTGACCGGCAATTTCGTGTTTGAGCCGCTCACCGCCCTGCGCAAGCTCGCGCTGGTCGGCATGGGAGCAGGGCTCCTCGGCTGGGTAACCGACCTGGCGTTCAAGCCCGCCCGCACGGCCGGGATCATGCTGGGCCTGCTGGCAGGCGCCGCCTCGACGTGGGTTTTTTCCACGGTGCTCATGCAGAGGGCGCCCCTGGAGGCGGTCGGACACGGCGTGGGGATCGGCTTGCTGGTGCTCGTCACGGTCGCCTTCATGCTCGACCTGCATTCCCATCCGATTCGTGCCGGCGCAGCCGGGGTCGGGCTGGGCCTGGGCGCCGGCATCAGCGCGATCCTCAGCGCCTCGGCGCTGATCGGGATGTACGGCCTGGCGCTTGGCGCCGCCTGCAGCGGCTTCCTGCTGGTGGCGATGATTTTCGGCAGCCGCGCGGCGGCGGGCACCTCTTTCACCCTTGCCGCGGGGCTGATCGCGTCCTTGCTCGCCTCGGGAGCCCTGCTTCTCGCGAAACTGCCCTGGCACGCTGCGGCCGCGCTTGCGCTCGTGCCGGCCGCGGTGCGCCTGCCGCTGCCCGAGCGCGCGCATCCAGCGCTGCAGGCGGTGGTCGCGTCGATCTACGCGCTGGCGGTGGCGGCGCTCGCCTGCGCGCTCGCCTGGCTGGCGAGCCGCCGCTAGGAGAACAGCACCAGCAGCCAGACCACGCCGGCATTGACGAGCGCGAGCATCACCGCCGCGCTGCCGATGTCCTTGGCGCGCCTCGCCAGCGGGTGGATTTCCAGCGAGATGCGGTCCACGGCCGCCTCGAGCGCCGTATTGACCAGCTCGGCGCAAAGCACGATGAGCACGCTGGAGACAAGCAGCGCGCGCTCGACGCCGGTGCCGCCAAGCCAAAGCCCCAGCGGCAGAAGCACGACAGACGCCGCCAGCTCGACCTGGAACGAGCCCTCGTTTCGCGCCGCCGCCGCCACGCCGGCAAGCGAGTTGCGCGCGGCGCTGAAAATGGACCGCAGCATCAGGTCGGCGTCGCGAGGGTGAACAGCAGCTCTTCCTGCGCCGAGCGGCGGCGGCGGCGCGGCTTGAGCTGCTCGTAGCTGCCGTCGGCCGCCATCTCCCAGGCCTGGCAGTTGTCGTCGAGATACGGCTGCAGGCCCTCGCGGATCACGCGGCGCTTGAGGGCCGGGTCGAGCACCGGGAAGCACAGCTCGATGCGGCGGAAGAAGTTGCGGTCCATCCAGTCGGCGCTCGCCAGGTACACCTCGTCGCTGCCGCCGTTTTGGAAGTAGAACACGCGTGAATGCTCGAGGAAGCGGCCGATGATCGAGCGCACGCGGATGTTCTCCGACAGGCCGGCGATGCCGGGCTTCAGCGCGCACACGCCGCGCACGATGAGGTCGATCCTCACGCCGGCTGCGGAAGCCGCGTAGAGCTCCTCGATGATGCGCGGCTCGAGCAGCGAGTTCATCTTGGCGATGATGCGCGCCGGCTTGCCTTCGGCGGCGAGCTTGGCCTCGCCGCGGATCGCGGCGATGATGTTCCTGTGCAGGGTGAACGGCGACTGCCAGACGTGCTTCATCTTTCCCGCGCGCCCCAGGCCGGTGAGCTGCTTGAACACCTCGTTGACGTCCGCGCACAAGTCCTCGTTGGCCGTCATCAGGCCGAAGTCGGTGTACTGGCGCGCGGTCGCGGGATGGTAGTTGCCGGTCGAGAGGTGGACGTAGCGCCGCAGCACCTTGCCGTCGGCGTCGCCTTCGCGCCGCACGACGAGCGCCATCTTGGCGTGCGTCTTGTGGCCGACCACGCCGTACACGACGTGCGCGCCGACCTCCTCCAGCCGCGCTGCCCAGTTGAGGTTCGCTTCCTCGTCGAATCGCGCCATCAGCTCGACCACCACGGTCACTTCCTTCCCCTTGCGCGCCGCGTCGACCAGGATCTCCATCAGCTCCGAGTCGGTGCCGGTGCGATACACCGTCTGCTTGATGGCGATCACGCTCGGATCGTTCGCGGTGGCGCGGATGAAGTCGATCACCGGCAGGAACGACTGGAAGGGGTGATGCAGCAGGACGTCCTGCTTCTTCAGCACGCCGAACAGGTCGTCCGTATCGATCGCCGGCGCGAGGCCGGGCTGGAACGGCGGATACTTTAGATCCGGGCGCTCGACCTGGTCGGGAACCTCGCGCAGCCGGTACAGGTTCACCGGCCCTTCGACGCGGTACAGGTCGGCTGGCTGCAGGCCGAACTGCTGCAGCAGGAATTCGGTCATGCGCTCGGAGCAGTTGTCGGCGACCTCGAGCCGCACCGCGTCGCCGAAGTGCCGGTGCAGCAGCTCGCCCTGCACCGCGGTGTGCAGGTTCTTGATCTCTTCCTCGTCCACGAACAGATCCGAATTGCGCGTGACGCGGAACTGGTAGGAGCCCGGCACGTTCATGCCGGCGAACAGCTCGCCTACGTGAGCGTGGAGGATCGATGACAGGAACACGAACGAGTATGGCCCGCCGGCGATCGCCTTCGGCAGGCGAATGAGGCGCGGCAGCGCGCGCGGCGCCTGCACGATCGCGGCGCGCGAGCCGCGGCCGAAGGCGTCGCGGCCTTCCAGCTCGACGGCGAAGTTGAGGCTCTTGTTGAACACGCGCGGAAACGGGTGCGCCGGGTCGAGGCCGATCGGCGTGAGCACCGGCAGGAGCTCGCGGAAGAAAAACTCGCGGATCCACTGGCGCTGCGCCGGGTTCCACTCCTCGCGCCGCGGGAAAACGATGCCTTCGCGGGCGAGCGCCGGCAGCACGATGTCGTTGAGCAGCCTGTACTTGGCGGCGACCAGCGCGTGCGCCTCGCGGCTCACCGCCTCGAACACCTCCGCGGCGGGGCGCGCGTCCGGACCCGGCTCGGGAAGCCCGAGCTTGATGCCTTCCTTCAGCCCGGCGACGCGGATCTCGAAGAACTCGTCGAGGTTGGAGGAGACGATGGTGATGAAACGCAGCCGCTCGAGCAGCGGCACCGCGTCGTCGGCCGCCATCGCCAGCACGCGGCCGTTGAGCGCGAGAATGCCGAGCTCGCGGTTGAGAAACTGCGTCGGAAGCGTTGCTCTGCGGTTCACGGGGAAGCCTTGATTTTACCGGTTCCGTGTTAGCGTATCCGGGCCATGGCGCGTCACGACACTCTGGCGGCGGTCGACCTCGGCTCGAACAGCTTTCACCTGCAGATCGGACGGGTGGTCGACGGCCAGATCTACCCGCTCGATGCGCTGCGCGAGGTGCTGCGCCTGGGCGCCGGGCTCACCGCCGAGAAGCGCATCGACCGCGGCACCCAGGCGCAGGCGCTGGAGACGCTTGCCAGGTTCGCCGAGCGCCTGCGCGGCTTCCCTCGTCAGGCGGTTCGCGCGGTCGGCACCAACGCGCTGCGCGTGGCGAAGAACTCGCCGCAGTTCCTGCGCGAAGCGAGGCAGGTGCTCGGCTTTCCGATCGAGGTGATCTCGGGTCGCGAGGAGGCGCGCCTGATCTATCTGGGCGTGGCGCATTCGCTGCCCGCCGCCGCCGGCCCGCCACATACGCGGCGCCTGGTGATCGACATCGGCGGGGGCTCGACCGAGATCATCATCGGCACCGGCTTCGAGCCGCAGCTCACCGAATCGCTCTACATGGGCTGCCTGAGCTACAGCCTGAAATTCTTTGCCGACGGCAAGATCGACAAGCCGCGCATGAAGGCCGCCGAGCTTGCCGCGCGGCAGGAGCTCGCGGGTATCGTGCACGGCTATCGCGCCGCCGGCTGGGATGAAGCGGTCGGCTCCTCGGGCACCGCGCGCTCGATGCAGAACATCCTGCGCGAGAACGGCTTCGCCGACGAAGGGCTGACGCGCGAAGGGCTCGAGCGCCTGCGCGCGCTGCTCATCAAGCACGAGAAGGCCGATCCCGAGCGCATCGCCGGGCTGCGGCCGAACCGCGCGCCGGTGCTGCCGGGCGGGCTCGCCATCATGAGCGCGGCGCTCGACGAGCTCGGCATCGAGGCGATGAAGGTGTCGGAGGGCGCGCTGCGCCACGGCGTGCTGTATGACCTGCTCGGCCGCGTGCAGCACCGCGACATGCGCGAAGCGACGGTGACGCAGTTCGTGCGGCGCTATCACATCGACGCCGCGCAGGCCGAAAGAGTCAGGAGCCTGTCGCTGAAGATCTACGACGGGCTCGCGCCCGGCGCCGAGCGCGACGACGACGTCGACCGCCTAGTGCTCGAGTGGGCGGCCAGGCTCGCCGAGATCGGCCTGTCGATCGAGCACGCCCAGTATCACAAGCACTCCGCGTACGTCCTGTCGAATGCCGACATGCCGGGCTTCTCGCGCATGGAGCAGGCGCGGCTCGCGCGCGTCGTGCTCGCGCACCGCGGCAAGCTCTCCAAGGTGCAGGACGCAGGGCTCGAGGGCGCGGACTGGAAGCTGGTGTTCGCGCTGCGCACCGCGTCGCTGATTCTGCGCAGCCGCACCGATTTGAAGCTGCCGTTCCTGCGCGTCGCGGGCGATGCGGGCGGCTTCGCCATCGACCTGCCGCAGTCCTGGCTCGACGAGAACCCGCTTTCGGCGGCGGCGCTCGAGTCGGAGGCCGACTACTGGAAGGCAATCGGCATGAAGCTCATCGTGAGTGGCCTTTCCGACAGGAAAGTGTCGGTTTTACAGCAGGTCAGGTGACAGCACCGCTCTGACGGCGACCGGCGCCTCGCCGGAGAGCCACCAGAAGCCGCCCTTTTCGATGTGCCACTCGCTGCGTACGCCGGCTACAAGGTGCGCGACCGCACGACCGAGATCGGGCTGGTGGCCGACGATCACTACGGTGCCCCTCTGCCGCGGCCACCCGGCGGCCTTGAGAATGGCGTCGACGGATGCTCCCGGAGAGAGAATTTTTGAACTATCGGCTTTTACCTTCAACGCGCCCGCGGTCTGCTGAGCGCGGACTGCCGGGCTGGCGACGACGGAAAACTTCGACGGCAGCCGCGCAAGCAGCCACTCTGCGACACGCGTCGCGTCCTCGCGTCCTTTCGCCGTCAGCGGGCGCGCGAGATCGTCGCCGCCTGCCTCGGCATCCGCATGGCGCCACAGGATCAGGTCCATCCGCTTAGTATAAAATTCTCCGCTCCAGGCGCGTAGCTCAGCTGGTTAGAGCACTACCTTGACATGGTAGGGGTCGTTGGTTCGAGTCCAATCGCGCCTACCAATCTCTCAGAGCGAGCGGTCAGGCAGCCGTCAACGCACCGATTCCAATAAGCATTAACAGGCAGCCTATTAGGCGTTCGGTAACGTGTCCCTCGCTAAATAGCTTTGCGCCGATAAGCGCGCCAATGAGCATTGACAGTTCGCGGGCGGGCGCGATGTAGCTTACTGGCGCGAGTCTCATCGCATAAAGCGCAAGGATGTAGGAAATCGGCACGAGGAAACCAACGCCGAGCGCCAGACGCCAGGTCCTTTTCAGCTCCGATGCAAATGCCGCCTTTCTCAGCGCGACCGGTGCCAGAACTATGACGCGGGTCGAATTCTCCAAATACTGAAAGACGATCGGCGAGATGAGAAGGGATTTAACGGCATACGCGTCATTGATGGTGTACGCAGATATGCACAACCCTGTGAGCACCCCATAGAAAACGCCGCGAGCGGTACGCGGATTGTTGGAGCGCAAGATCGACGTACCTCCGGCAATCAAAACAATGCCCCCAATAATGAGGGCGATGCCAAGACCGCCAAACACACTTGGGACTTCGTTGAACACAGCCATTGCGCCGATGCTCGAGACGAGAGGCCCTGTCCCTCGCGCGACAGGATACACGACCGATATATCGGCCACGTTGTAGCCCTTCTGCAGAGCGATTGCGTAAAGCAGATGCAACACCCCGCTCGACAAGACCAACGTCCAACCCAACGTACTTAAATGAGGCGGGTAAACCGCAACGATGTACAAAACGAGTGGGGCGTACAGCAGAAAGTCAGCAAGGGAATAGAGCCAGACGAAGATCACACCACTCGCAGACCGCTTGGCGAGCAGGTTCCACGCAGCGTGAATGAATGATGCAAGTACAACGAGAGAGAGGGCAGACAGCGTCACATTGCCTCCAGAGACGAAGAATCAGCTCAACGTCTCCGCCTCTGGGTTTTTATCCCTCGGGTGCAGGCCGGCTCATCACCGGCTTTCCGTGACGCTCGGACCAGACGTGGCGAGGGGCCACCGGAACCCAAGTCACACCTCAGTTGATCCCGCAATGTTACGCCGACGTCCCGCCGACTGCCACGCGCGAATAGCGAAGCGCGCGCATATTGCTAATGAGGACCAGCGTGGGCTGCCGTGGGACCGCTCAAGTCATATTCTGGCATCTGCAGTCGCTCGGGCGCGGAGCCGAGTAGCGTAAGTTATTGACGCCGAACGTCCGCATTGCCACACGGCAGCATTGAGCAGAGCAAGGGCACTTGCTGATCCGGCAGAGTAAAATATGACTTGCCATGAACCTATCAGACCTCTACGAAATAAGCCGTAAGCCCCGCAAGGCAAAGAGTCTGTTTGACCGCGCGCGGAAGTATATTGGCGCGGTAAAGGGACCCCTCAAGGTAAAAAACACTGGGGCGCAGGCGAAGGCCTTGGTTCGTGGAATCGCCGCCGCGAAACGTCCTCGCTGATACCGGCCCGCTTTTCTCCCTGCTTCACGTAGGGGACGCCGATCACGCGCGGGCTGCGCAGTTCTCCCGTGCCTTCACGGGCCTGCTCATTACGACTTGGCCCGTGATTACTGAAGTTTGCTACCTGCTGGGGCAATCGAACCGCCGTGGGACTGGAGTGCTCCTCGGCATGATCCAGGACGAGCACTTGGCTGTTGCGGACCTCGATCCTCAAGATGTCGGGTATGTGCGAACGCTCATGGCGAAGTACGACACCATGGACCTCGCGGATGCATCGCTTGTGGCGGTCGGTGAGCGGCTAAGTGTCCTGGACGTCATTACGCTCGACCGGCGCGACTTTTCCCGATATCGCACGCGTGCGCGCCAAGCCTTTACGAATCATTTTCCGCCGCGGTCCTAGCTGTGGTTCGGGAGTGGGCCAACAGTGGGACCACTCCGGTCATGTCCCGGCGCCTGCGGGCGCTCGGACGCGGAGCCGAGTAGCGTAAGTAATTGACGCGGAACAACCGCTTCGCCACACTGCGCGATTGACATGGTAGGGGTCGTTGGTTCGAGTCCCTACCACCTGCACATGAAAGCGCTGTTCAGATCGCTCTTTTCCCGGGGCGCGAAACGAAACGAGCGCGCGGCCGGCGCGCTCGCTCTTGCCAGGGACCTGCAAAAGAAAGGCGAGCCGCGGGCCGCCATGGCGGCTTACCGCGAGGCGCTCGATCGCGGGGCGAGCGCGGCGCCGATCCACCTTCAGCTCGGCGTGCTGCACGCCGGCTTGTCCGAGCATGAGCAGGCCATCGGGCATCTCGAGAAAGCGCTCGAGCTCGCGCCCGACGATGCCGACGCGCTCTGCATGCTTGGAACGGTCATGAACGACCTGCGGCGCTACGAGCAGGCCGTCGCGCTCTTCGAGCGCGCGCTCGCGCTGCGCCCGGATTTCGCCGAAGCGCACTTCAATCTCGGCCTGGCGAGGTTCGAGCGCGCGGATTTCCGGGGCGCGGCGCACAGCTTTGCGCGCTGTGCGGTGCTCAACCGCGGCGAGCCGTGGAGCGAGGCGCGCAGGGCCGCTCTTTCCCCGCAGCCATCGCCGCCCTTTCCGCCGGAGGATATGGCGGTGAACGAAATCAAGCTGCGCCACGACTGCGAGCAGATCGAGTACCTGCTTGGGCTCGGCAGGTTGCCGAAGAGCTATCGGGAGGTGCTGGAGGACTACCGCAGGCTGCTGGAAGAAGTGCGCGGCAAGGTGAGCATCGGCTCTGTCGTTCCATTTGATGGCGCACGCCATCCGCTCGTGGCGCGCACGTACAAGCGGCCGATTTACCTCGCCGAACCGCCACCGCTCGAGGGGCCGCTGATCAATCCCGCGCTGGACTCTCGCGCCATCGAGGACGGCTACCTTGGCGCCAGGCCCAACATCGTCACCGTGGACGGCCTGCTCGCGCCGGGCGCTCTGCGCGCGCTGCGCCAGTACTGTCTGGAGAGCACGATCTGGAACAACATCAAGCCAGGGTACCTGGGCGCCTACTTTTTCGACGGCTTCTGCTCCGAGCTGCTGCTGCGCATCGCGCTGGAGCTGCGCGAGCGCCTGCCGCGGGTGATGCGCGACCTGCCGCTGCAGATGATGTGGGGTTATAAATGCGAAAGCAGCCTGCCCGGGCTCGGCGTGCACGCCGATGAAGCGGCGGTGAACGTCAATTTCTGGATCACCGAGGACGACGCGAACCTCGATGCCGAGCGCGGCGGCCTGCTGGTGTACCGGCAGGATGCACCGCGCGACTGGGGTTTCGCCAAATTCAACAAGGATTCCGGGACGATACTCCGCTACCTGGAGTCGACCGGCGGCGCGCCCGTGCGGGTGCCCTACCGCGCGAATCGCGCCGTGATCTTCGATTCCGACCTATTTCACGCCACCGACCGTCCGATGTTCCGCGACGGCTACCTGAACCGCCGCATCAACATCACCTTCCTCTATGGCCGGCGCTCGATGTGAGGCGAGGACGCGGTGATCGGCTGGATCCGATCGAAACTGCGCGCCGAGCCGGAGCGCGCGCCTCGTCTCGAGCAGGCTGAAAACGCCTATCAGCGAGGCGCGCTGGATGAGGCACGGCGCTGCTGCCTCGAGATTGTGCAGCGCTCGCCGAGCGATGTGCGCGCGCTGTGCCTGTTGGCCTCGATCGCGGCCGATGCCAAGCAAATCGACGACGGCATGCAGTGGGCGCGCAAGGCAATGGCGGTGGAACCTCGCGCCGCAGTTCCGCATTACGCCATGGGCCGGCTGTGGGAGGCCGCGGGCCGGTATGCCGACGCGGAAGCTAGCTACCGCACCGCGGTCAGCCTGGACCCGACCCATGCCAGGGCCCACAATAACCTCGGCGCCGCTCTGCACATGCAGGGGAGGATCGACGCGGCGCTGACCTGCTACCGCAGGGCGCTGGAGCTCGATCCCGCGCAGCCTCAAGCCAATCAGAACTACGCGGCTTTCGTGCGCGATCCGGGCGCGCAGGAGCTCGCGATCCAGGGCTACCTGAGGCAAATCGCGGACAATCCGAACGACGCCGCCGCCCTGAACAACCTCGCCAATACCTATGTCGACCTCGGGCGGCACGAGGAGGCGCTCGAATGCCTGGAGCGCTGCCTCGCGCTCGAACCGGGGCGCGCCGAAGCTCATGTCAGCAAGGCGTTCGCGCTGTTGCTGCGCGGCGATTACGCCGCAGGGTGGAAGGAATACGAATGGCGCTGGCGCATCGATGCGTTCAATGCCGGCGCGCGGCGCTTCCCGCAGCCGGTGTGGGACGGCCGCCTGCTCCCGGGCGGAACGGTTCTGATCCACGGCGAGTCCGGCTTTGGCGACATGCTGCAATTCGTGCGCTATGCGCCCCTGGTGGCTGAGCGTTGCGCGGCGGTGGTGCTCGAATGCCAGCCGGCGCTGGTGCCGCTCCTGCAAGGCTTCGACGGCGTGCGGCAGGTGGTGGCACAGGGCGCGCCGCTGCCGCCGTTCGCAGCCCATGTTCCGCTGATCATGCTGCCCGGGATCTTCCGCACTACGCTCCAGAGCGTTCCTTGGCGCGGCCCCTATGTCCATGCCGATGCGAAACGCGTCGCAGAATGGCGCGCGCTCGTCGCCTCCGGTGATAGCGCGCGCCTCAAGGTGGGGCTGGTGTGGGCGGGAGATCCGGCGAACTGGGGCGATCGCAAGCGTTCCACTACGCTTGCCACGCTGGCGCCCCTTGCACGGGCGTCCGCAGCGACGTTCTACAGCCTGCAAAAAGGCAAGCCCTCCGCGGAAGCGACCGCGCCGCCTGCAGGAATGAAATTCATCGACCACAGCGCCCGCATCCGGGATTTCGCCGACACGGCCGCGCTGATGAGCCTGCTCGACATCGTCATTTCGATCGACACTTCGGTGGCCCACCTTGCCGGCGCCATGGGCGTGCCGACCTGGGTGCTGCTCGGTTTTTCCGCGGATTGGCGCTTCCACCTGGAGCGCAGCGACAATCCCTGGTACCCGACGATGCGCCTGTTCCGCCAGCCGAGCGACGGGGATTGGGCTGGAGCGATCGATCGAGTCGTTGACGAGCTGCTGCGACAACCGGTTCAATACAGCTGATCGTGAGGGCCGGATCAGTGCCGATTCGCTGCGTTGTCGCCGCGCTTGCCTTGAGCGTCGCGGCGCCGAGCTTTGCGCAGTATCCTGCGCGCCCGATCCATCTCATCGTGCCGATCCCGCCGGGCGGGGCGCCCGACATCGCGGCGCGCGTGCTCGGCCAGAAGCTCGCCGAGCAGATGGGCGAGCCGGTGGTGGTCGAGAACCGCGCCGGCTCCAACGGCAACATCGCCACCGAGCTGGTGGCGCGCGCGGCGCCCGACGGCTACACGCTGGGACTGGTCGCCGACAGCCAGATCGCGATCAACCCGCATCTTTATTCGAAAATGAGCTTCGACACGCTGCGCGACCTGACACCGGTGTCGAGCGTGGCCTCCAACCAGTTCGTGCTGGCGATCAATCCGTCGTTGCCGGTGGGCAGCTTCCCCGAATTCATCGAGTACGCGCGCAAGGCCAGGCCGCCGCTCAGCTACGCTTCCGGCGGCAACGGCAGCCAGCACCACCTCACCATGGAAATGCTCAAAGTGCGGACCGGCATCGACCTGGTGCACGTGCCCTATCGCGGCGGCGCGCCGGCGACCACCGCTGCCGTCGCCGGCGAAGTGGCGGCGATGTGGGCGGGCAGCTCCAACGCCGCGCAGATCAAGGCCGGCAGGCTGCGCGCGCTCGCGGTATCGGGCAGCAAGCGCTCGGCGCAATATCCCGAGCTGCCGACGATCAGCGAGTTCTACCCGGGATTCGAGAACAGCATCTGGCTCGGCCTATTTGCGCCAGCCAGCGTGCCGGAACCAATATTGAAAAAATTACGTGAGGAAATCAGGCGTGCGCTCGAGTCGGCCGATCTAAAGGAGCGGTTCAATCACGCAGGCGGCCTCGAGCCGCTCGTGCTGCCGCCCGATGAATTCGTGGCGCTGATCCGCCGCGACTACGAGAAATACGCCAAGGTCGTCAAGGACCTCGGCGTCAAGGTCGACTAGATCTTGAAGCTTTCCAGCGTCTCGCGCGCGAACAGATCCTCGGGCGCAAGGCGCTTCCTCGCCACGCCCTGCTCGAACGAATACTGCAGAAATGCTTCCAGCGTCGGCCGGTTCGGCTCGACGCCGTAAGGCCAGAAATCCTCGCCGGCGAGCGAGCGCCAGCGGCGGACCTGCTCCGCGATCCAGGGCACGGGAACCTGCGACACGCCGATCTCCGCGATGCGCGCGAGGCTGCTGCGCTTCGCTTCCTCGAAGGCCTTGAGGAGGTTCATGGCGATCCAGCGATCGCGCTCGTACACGGGCTTGCGCAGCACCACCACGTGCATGATGGGATAGATGCGCGTCCTGCGGAAATAATCCGCTTCGATCTGCTGATAATCGGTGAACAGCCTCTCGCCACCCGGGTCGCGCGCCGAGATCACCGCGTCGAGATCGCCGGCTGCCAGCATCTCGCTCAGCGAGCGCTCGGGCAGCGCCACGATTTTTACTCCCTTGGGCAGCTTCAATTCGACTTTCTCGATCCGGCCGGGCTCGCGCACGCCGGCCTGGCGCCAGTCGATGGCGGCGAGGTCGACGCCGTATTCGTGCTGCAGCATGCCGCGCACGTAGATCCCGGCGGTTTGCGCCCATTCCGGAATTCCGACCCGCTTGCCTTCGAGCTCCTTCGGTTTCCTGATGGATGAATCCCTTCCCAGGTAAATCGCGGAATGCCGGAACACCCGCGACGGAAACACCGGGATGGCGACGATGTCGGGCCGCTCCTCGGACAGCAGCGAGACCGCCTTGCCGAACGACATCTCGGAGGCGTCCCACTCGCGAAACTTCGTGAAGCGGAAAAAGATCTCCTCGATCGGCAGCTCGAGAACCAGCAGGTCGATGCCCTGCGGGCGCAGATCGCGCACGTGATCGTAGGCGTTGATCGCAAGGCTGAGAGGAAGAGTCACCGTGATAGTATGCATCTTCCAGCGCGATGCCCAATATCCGTCTCCCAGACGGCTCGTCGAAGTCGTTTCCAGGACCCGTCACCGTGGCCGAGATCGGAGCCTCGATCGGCGCCGGCCTGGCGCGCGCCGCGCTCGCCGGCAAGGTGAACGGCAAGCTGGTCGACACCAGCCACCGCATCGATGCGGATGCCGACGTCGCCATCGTCACCGAGCGCGATCCCGAGGGCCTCGAGATCCTGCGGCACTCGACCGCCCACCTGCTGGCGCACGCGGTGAAGGAGCTGTTTCCCGATGCGCAGGTCACCATCGGGCCGGTGATCGAGAACGGCTTCTACTACGATTTTTCGTACAAGCGTGCCTTTACGCCCGAGGATCTCGCCGCCATCGAGAAGAAGATGGCCGAGATTTCGAAAAGAGATCTTCCCGTGGCCAGGAAAGTCATGCCTCGCGACCAGGCCGTCGCCTTGTTTTCTTCCATGGGAGAAAAATACAAGGCCGAGATCATCGCCTCGATCCCAGAGGGCGAGGCCATTTCGCTCTACGCGCAGGGCGACTTCATCGACCTGTGCCGCGGACCGCACGTGCCCTCGACCGGCAAGCTGAAGGTGTTCAAGCTGATGCGCGTGGCGGGCGCCTACTGGCGCGGCGACTCGAAGAACGAGATGCTCCAGCGCATCTACGGCACCGCCTGGGTAAGGAAGGAGGACCAGGACGCATACCTGAAGATGCTGGAGGAGGCGGAGAAGCGCGACCACCGCCGCCTCGGCACCCAGCTCGATCTGTTCCACCAGCAGGAAGAGGCGCCGGGGCTGGTGTTCTGGCACCCGAAAGGCTGGGTGCTGTGGCAGCAGGTCGAGCAGTACATGCGCCGCGTGTACCGCGACAACGGCTACCAGGAAGTGCGCGCTCCGCAGATCCTGGACCGCAGCCTGTGGGAGCGCACCGGGCACTGGCAGAACTTCAGGGAGAGCATGTTCGTCACGTCCTCCGAGAACCGCGACTACGCCATCAAGCCGATGAACTGCCCGGGGCACATCC
>WNGC01002344.1_pt1 | contig 21938 bp, 27 predicted proteins | sample 5400051 | NCBI WGS metagenome assembly WNGC01 (sample SAMN13153368, study PRJNA577476) | soil metagenome | isolation source: 20 cm soil or saprolite under grassland replicate 2 | place: USA:California | collected 2016-06-15
CGCCAGCGTCTCGTCGAGGTCGTCGACGCCGATGGCAATGTGGCCGTAGCCCGTGCCGAGGTCGTAGCTGCGCCCGTCGTGATTGAAGGTCAGTTCCAGCTCCGCCTCGTCGTCCGGCATCCCGAAGAAATAGTTCGTTGCCTCGAGCTCACCGTCTCGTACGATCGGTAGCTCACGGCGCAACCGAAATCCAAGCGCCTCGTAAAAGGCGCGGCTCCCCTTGGGATCGGTGATGCGGTACATCGTGTGGAGGTAGCTCGCGATCGGTGGATCGTAGTGCCCGCCGACGCTACTCGCTGTTCAAGACAGGTCCGAGGCGCGAGACTTGCTTCCGAGACGATGAAAGAGCTTCCAACCGGCACGGTGACTCTTCTCTTCACCGACATCGAAGGCTCGACGCGCCTGTTGCAGCGAGCGGGCGACGCGTACCCGAGCCTGCTCGCCGAGCACCGCCGCGTTTTGCGCGCGGCGTTCTCCGGCCACGAGGGCGTCGAGGTCGACGCTCAGGGCGACGCCTTCTTCGTCGCCTTCGCCTCGGCTCAAGACGCTGCCGCGGCGGCGGTGGAGGCGCAACGGGCGCTCGCCGGACACGACTGGCCGGACGACAACGAGATCCGCGTTCGGATCGGCTTGCACACCGGGGAGCCGACGGCGGTCCGCGGCCGGTACGTCGGCCTCGCCGTCCATCAGGGTGCGCGCGTGATGGCGGCCGGCCACGGTGGCCAGGTACTCGTATCCGAATCGACCCGCGTTCTTCTCGACGACCGCTTCCAGGCACGCGACCTCGGCGAGCATCGACTCAAGGACCTCGCCGGTCCTCACCACCTCTATCAGCTCCTGGTCGAAGGGTTACCCGCGGATTTTCCGCCGCTGACGACGCTTGAGAACAGGCCGACCAACCTCCCGGTGCTGGCCAACGCGCTGATCGGGCGCAGGCGGGAGCTAAAAGAGACTCAGGCGTTGCTGGCGCGCGATGAAGTTCGACTGCTGACGCTCACCGGGGCGGGCGGGACAGGCAAGACGCGGTTCGCGCTCCAGATCGCAGCCGAGCAGCTCGAAGAGTTTGCGAACGGGGTCTTTTTCGTCTCGCTCGCCCCCGTTCGCGACTGGGAGCTGGTCGTGCCAACGATCGCGCAGACGCTTGGTTTGCGGGAGCAGCCGGGCGAGAGCCGCCTCGAGACGCTCACGGAGTACCTCCGTGACAAGCAGCTGCTGCTCCTACTCGACAACTTCGAGCAGGTCGTGCCGGCTGCGCCCGAGATCTCAGGGCTCCTTGCAGCCGCGCCCAAGCTCAACGTGCTGGTCACGAGCAGAACGCCGCTTCGCCTATCCGGCGAGCGAACGTATCCCGTTCCGCCTCTCGAACTCCCGAATCCGGAGCAGCTGGTCGACGCAGGTGCGCTGATGGAGTACGAAGCCGTACGGCTGTTCGTCGAGCGGGCGCAGGCCGCGACCTCCGACTTCGCGGTCACCGATGTCAACGTTCAGGCGGTCGCCGAGATCTGCATCCGGCTCGACGGGCTCCCGCTCGCGATCGAGCTTGCCGCGCCCCGGGTGCGCGCGCTGCCTGCACCAGCGCTCCTTCGCCGCCTCGACCAGCGGTTGAGGCTCCTGACCGGAGGTGCTCAGGACGTCGACGAGCGCCAGCGGACGCTCCGGGCAACGCTCGAATGGAGCTACGACCTGCTCCTCGACTCCGAGAAGGTGGTGTTCGCCGAGCTCGGCACGTTCATCGGGGGCTGTCGAGTGGAAGCGGCAGAGGCCGTCTGCGATCCGCGCGGCGAGCTCGGGCTCGAGCTCTTCGACAGCCTGGAGTCCCTCGTCGAGAAGAGCTTGCTCCTGCAGCGCGCCGACCCGGATGGTGAACCGCGTTTCTGGATGCTCGAGACGATCCGCGAGTTTGCGATGGAGCTGCTCGCAGACTCGAGCAGCTTTGCCGACGCTCGCACGAGACATGCGGCTTACTTCCGCTCGCTGGTTGAGAACATCGACGTCGAGTCGCGAACGGGCGACCAGGCAGTTCTCTTCGGCCGGCTGGACGCCGAGACCGCGAACATCCGGACTGGACTCGAGTGGGCGCGGGAGGCTAAAGACGCGGAGCTGCTGCTCGGTCTCGCCACCCCCCTCTGGGGCTTCTGGGCGACGCGAGGCTACGTCGCCGAAGGGAGAAGCGCTCTCGAGGACGCCTTGGCGCTCAGTGGTGAGCGACCAGCGCGTGCGCTGCTCGGTCTGTGCACCATGCGGATCCTTAGCGGCAGTACGGACGAGATTCTCCATGACGCGCAAGAGGCCCTCGAGGCCTGCAAGCAGCTCGGTGACGACTACAGCCTCGCGCAAGCCTGGAACCTGGTCGGCCGCGTCGACTCCGTCTTCGGCTCGATGGAGAGGGCAGAAGGCGCCTGGCGGCAAGCGCTGTCGTACGCCGAGCGTGGAGGTTACGCAGCCGAGAAGGCCGAAAGCGTCGCCTGGCTCATGATCAGCGCGATCTTCGGGCCACTGCCGGCCGACGAAGGAATCGAGCTCTGCAAGCGGTTCCGCGAGGATGCCGGCGACGACACAACGATCCGCGCCTGGTGCCAGGTCGAGCGCTCGGTGCTCGAGGCGATGCAAGGGCGCTTCGACCTGGCGAGGGAGTTGCTCGCGGACGGCACCAGAGCGCTCGGAGAGCTCGGTCTAAACGTGTATGCGGCAAACGCCGCGCAAGAAGCGTTCTTCGTCGAGATGCTGGCGGGCGATCCGGCGAGCGCGGCCCGAAGGCTGCGAGAGAGCTACGAGGCGCTCGAACAGATGGGCGAGCGCAGCTTCCTCTCGACGATCGCCGCCCTCCTCGCGCATGCCTTGTACGCGTTCGGCGAGTACGACGACGCGGAGGTGTTCAGCCGCGAAAGCAAGAAAGCCGCTGCGGGTGACGATGTCTTCTCCCAGGTGCTCTGGCGAAGCGCTCTTGCCAAGATCGAGGCGCGGCGCGGAGAGATCGAGCGGGCCGAGCAGCTCGCGCGCGAAGCCGTTCGACGCGTCGAAGAGACAGATCTCCTGAATGCCCAGGCCGACACGCTTCTGGACCTCTCCGAGGTCCTCAGACTCGCCGGCCGACGCGACGAGGCCCGGGCGGCCGTTCAGGAAGCCGCGCGGCGGTTCGAGCAGAAGGCGAATCTCCCCTCGCTCGCACGAGCACTGCAAGCTCTGAACGGGCTGGCGTCGACGACCGCGCCTTGACATTGAGCGAACGGCTCGGGATATTCGAGCACGACCGAACGAAAGGGGGAGTCGGTGGCGAGGTACGAGAACGACCTGGAGGTTCCTGAGCGCGTCGAGAAGTATCTCTTGAAAACCGTCGTCAACACCCTTCCTCGCGAGGTCGTCGAGACCCTGATCTCGATGGACCAGAAGGAGCTGAACGCTCTCGAGCGGCTCGGGAAGGCATTGAAGGCCGACAAGTCGCATCACTGCTCCTGCCAACAGAACTACCTGTTCTCAGTGCATTGACCCGCACCGGCTCGGCCCCCTCGTCGGGCGCCGAGCCTGAGCTCGCGAGCCCGCGCGGAGCCGGCTTCCGCCTCCGGCGAAAGCTTTCGCTCGCAATCGGTCCTTTCGGCGCTGCGTGCACGGCGCTGGTCGAGCATCCGCAGCTTGCCGAGCTCTGGCCGGAGTACCTGATCAGACAGCACCAGATCATCCGCGCCACGGTGCCGCTGACGGAGGTCGCGGCCGAGCGGGCAAGGGCCCTGACAGATGCCGACCCAATCGCGAGCGGGCTGGCCGCGTACCTGGACGAACACATCGGAGAAGAGCTCGGCCACGACGAGGACCTGCTCGGCGACCTCGAGGCTCTGGGTCTCGAGCGTGAAGACGTCCTGGCTCGTGTGCCATCTCCGACAGTCGCGAGCCTCGTCGGATCGCAGTACTACTGGATCCTCCACTACCACCCGATCGCATTTCTCGGTTTCGTCGCCCTGATGGAGGGATTTCCGCCGACGCCCGCGTTGATCGAGGCGCTGATGACGAGGACCGGCCATCCGGTAGAGGCCTTCCGGACGTTCGCGGAGCACGGCGAACTCGATCCGGGCCACCGTGAACGCCTCGACCAGACGTTGGACTCACTGCCGCTGACGCCTCAGCACGAGGTCGTGATGGGCGTCTCGGCAACGTCGACCGCGGGGCTGGCGGCAGAGGTGGTCGAGGAAGTGCTCGAACACCGGCCCCAAGAAGCCTAGGTCAGCGACCCCATTCCGGTGGCGGCCGGCGGTGCCCAGGCTCGATGGCCCAGCAATCGCGCGCCTCGGCGACCAGTCCGTCTTCACCGAAGCGGACGACGTGGCAGCCCGCGATCGTCGACTGCTCGCCGTTCGGCTCGACGAGCAGCGCCCACCATTCAATCGCGGCGCGATCCCCCTCCTCGACCGGCTCGCCGAACCAGACCTCGGGCGCCTCGGCTTCGGGGACGACTCTGCGCATGTACGCGCGCGCGTCCTCGAGCTCGCGAAAGGGATGCGAGCGAAAGGTGCAGTCCTCAGCGTAGAGCGCCGCGGCGGCCTCGCCGTCACCGGCCCGCCAGGCTCGCTCGTACGCCTCGGCCCAGCGCTCTCCCGCGGTCATTCGAACGTGATCACGAGCTCATGGATCAGGTCGCCGTCCCAGGTGACGCGGAGCTCACCGGCGCGGACGGCCTCGTCTGCCGCCCAGCCGTAGTCGGCGATCGTCCGGTCGCCCTCGCTTCTCACATTGCGGACCTCGACCTCGTCGTCAGGCGGGCGCGACTCGTAGGCGGCGCGAATCTCGTCGCGGCCTCGGAAGGGTCCGACCGGAACTCCCTCGAACCGGACCTCGGCATCGTCTGTGAACCAGCGGCTGAACGGCTCCCAGTCCCCGCTTCGGACGGCCGCGTTGTGGACCTCGATGTATTCGTCGAACGAGCTCATGGTTCGAGATCTTCTCGCACCAGCCCGTAGATCACACCGTCGACCCACTCGCCGTGCCGCCAATAGGCGAGGCGCCGCGCGCCTTCGCGCACGAAGCCGGCTCGCTCGGCGTGGCGCTGCGCACGCTCGTTGAAGCCGTAGATCTCGAGCTGGAGGCGGTGGAAGCCGAGCTCGAAGAGCAGATGCCGCTGAAGCAGCTCCGCCGCGTCGTCGGAGAGACGGCGGCCGCGGAAGTCCGGATGGATCGCGAGGTTTCCGAGGTTGGCGATCCGCGAGCGCCGGTTGGCGAGCTCGAAGCCCATCGCACCGGCGCGGCGCCAGTCACCGTTTTCCTCGACCTCGACCACGAAACGACCGAACTCTTCCGGCTCCGCCTCGGAGCGCTCGATTTCCTCCAGCAGCCCGTCGCGGTCGCGCGGGCGCGAGCCCGCGAGGTAGGGCTCGACATCCTCGTGGGTCGTCAGCTCGACGAGGAAGTCGACGTCGTCCGGAGTGGCCCGGCGCAGCCGCACTCCGTCACCCTCGACGACGCTCAAGGCGAGGGCGTGGCGAGCGCCGGCTCGCGGCGGGGCATCCGCACGGCACCCGAGCCGGACGCGGCGCCGCCGAGGATCAGCGCCATGTCGACCAGCCCCTCGACGGTCAGAGGCTCGCCGAGCACCGTCACGCCGTAGAAGAGTGCGGTCGCCAGCGCCGCGATGTAGGGAGCGTAAGCTCGTGACATCAGGTCTCGCTCGAGGCTAACCGGCGCGAGCGGCCGGGACGGATCGCACCCGTTCCGAGGCCAACTCCGGCCAGGACCAGCGCGAGGCCCCCGATCGCCGCCGCCGTCACGGGCTCGCCGAGCAGCAGGGCGCCGTAGACGACCGCGAACGTCGGGACGAGGTAGGTGATCAGGATCGCTCGGGATGCGCCCGCACCCGAGATCAGGCCGTAGTAGAGGACGTACGCGACACCCGTGCCCGCGATCCCGAGCGTCAGCACCGACGCGGTCACCTTCCAACCGGTCATGTGGCTCGGCAGCTGGAAGAGCCCGATCGGCAGCGTCACAAGCGTTGCCGCTGTCAGCGTCCCGAGAGCCGTCACGAGCGGCGAGACCCCGCCCAACTGCCGGCCCGCGTAGAGGGCTGCACCCGCGTAGCAGATCGCCGAGAAGACGACCGCGAGCGCCGCCGCGATCTGGCCGCTCGGCCGGCCTCCCACGAGCAGCGCGACGCCGGCGAAGCCGACGACGAGGCCGGCCAGGCGCGAGCCGCGGACGCGCTGGTCGTGGCTGAACCGCAGGGCGAGCAGTGCCGTGAAGAGCGGCGCCGACGCCTGGATGATCGCGGTCAGCCCGGAGTCGAGCCGAGTCTCCGCCCAGGTGATCGCGAAAATCGGGATCGCAGAATTGAGGAGCCCGGTGACGACCAGCGGCCAGGCCGCGCCGCGAAGCTCGCGCAGCGCCCGTCTCGCGCCGACGCTGACGAGCACGATCGGAACGAGCGTCAGCGCGCCCAGGGCCATCCGGAAGCCGACGAGCGTGATCGGCTGCAGCTCGCGGTCGCCGATCTTGATGAACATGAACGACGCGCCCCAGAGCGCCGCCAGCACGAGCAGCATCGCTAGGTGTCGCCTGCTCATAGAACCTGTAACCCTCTGGCGACCCGTCCTGTGAGGCGGCTAGACTCAATTCTCTGACGCCGGTAGCGGAACAACCGCTTCATCGCGCCCTTGGGCTGACGGACGGCGAGCTTCACGGGATCTGCGACCTGCTCGGCAGGGAGCCAAATCACTTCGAGCTCGCGGTCTTCTCGCTGCTTTGGTCCGAGCACTGTGGCTACAAGCATTCGGCGCCGCTCCTCAAGCGGCTGCCCTCCTCGGGCGAGCGTGTCCTGCAGGGGCCCGGCGAAAACGCCGGCGTGATCGACGTCGGCGAGGGGCTCGGGGTCGCGTTCAAGGTCGAGAGCCACAACCATCCGAGCGCGGTCGAGCCGTTCCAGGGCGCCGCGACCGGAGTCGGCGGGATCCTGCGCGACATCGTCGCGATGGGTGCCCGCCCGATCGCGCTGCTCGACGGCTTGCGGTTCGGCTCGCCGGACTGGTCGTTCCGCCGCGCCGTCGCGGGGATCGGGCAGTACGGCAATAGCGTCGGGGTGCCGACCGTTGGCGGCGAGGCGGTCTTCGACGATGCGTACGAGCACAACTGTCTGGTCAACGCGATGTGCGTCGGTCTCCTTCCTGTGGAGCGCCTAACCCGAGCCCGCGCGAGCGGCATCGGGAACCTCGTTGTTCTCTACGGCGCCACCACCGGCAGAGACGGTATCGGCGGCGCATCGGTGCTCGCCAGCCAGGAGCTCGCAGAAGGCGCCGACGAGAAGCGGCCGTCGGTTCAGATCGGCGATCCGTTCACCGGCAAGAAGCTGATCGAGGCCTCGCTCGAGCTCGTCGAGGGCGGCTTGGTCGCCTCGCTGCAGGACTGCGGCGCGGCCGGACTTGCGTCATCGCTTGCCGAGATGGCGGGAGACGGCGCCGGAGTGGACGTGTCCCTGGACCAGGTCCCGCTGCGAGAGGACGGCATGGAGCCCTGGGAGATCATGATCTCCGAGAGCCAGGAGCGGATGGTCGCGGTGGTCGAGCCGGAGCGCCTCGCCGAGGTGCAGGCCGTGCTCGACAAGTGGGAGCTCCACCACGCGGTGATCGGCTCGGTCACCGACACAGGCGAGCTGCGCTGCTTCTTCGCCGGTGACCTCGAGGGCTCGATCCCGGCCTCGTTCCTGACGGACGAGTGCCCGCGCTACGAAGTCGAGCAGGAGCCCCAGCCGCCGCGCGCGCCGGCCGCGATCGCGGCCGCGAATCGCGAGAGCAAGACGTGGATCTACGAGCAGTACGACCAGCTCGTCCAGTCGCGCACCGTTCGGCGGCCGGGACTGGACGCGGCCGTCCTGCGGCTGCTTCCCTCCTACCGGGGACTCGCCGTCTCGCTCGACGGGCCGCCGGTCGGCGAGCTCGACCCATTCGCCGCGGGCGCGAAGGCCGTGCTCGGCGCAGCCCTGAACGTCGCCTGTGCCGGCGGCGAGCCGCTGGCGCTGACCGATTGCCTCAACTTCGGGAACCCCGAAAAGCCCGAGATCGGCTGGGAGCTGGCGCAGGCGATCGAGGGCATCGCCCAGACGGCCGAGGCTCTGAGGATTCCGGTCGTCTCCGGGAACGTGTCGCTCTACAACGAGACCGACGGACGCGCGATCCCGCCGACGCCGGTCGTCGGCTGCGTCGGCCTTGTCGCCGACGTGCGCAAGATCCCGTCGCGCTGGCGCTCCGGCGACGCCATCCTCCTGGCCGAGGCCGGCGAGTCGCTCGCCGACCAGGCCGCGCTAATCGGGTTCCTGTGGCGGTCGGCTCCCGTCCTTTCGTTAGCGCACGACCTCTCCGACGGCGGGCTCGAGCGCGCGATCGCCGAGGCCGCGGCGTGGAGCAACGCCGAGCCGGAGGTCGAGCTGCCCGCAGACTCAGCCGGCATAGCGGCAATTCTGGCCGTGTCCCCGGACCAGGTCCCGGTGCTTGGCTGGGAGCGGCTCGTCCAGATCGGACACGTCGTCTGATGTGCGGCGTCTTCGGCATCCGCTCCGTCGACCGCGACGTCGCGCGCGTCAGTTACTTCGGCCTTTTCGCGCTCCAGCACCGCGGCCAGGAGTCGGCCGGAATCGCCGTCTCCGACGATGGGCGGCTGACCGTGCTTCGCGATCTCGGCCTCGTCACGCAGGTTTTTACCGAGGAGAAGCTGCGCGGCCTCCACGGTCAGGTCGCGATCGGCCACACGCGCTACTCGACAACCGGATCCACGCACTGGACGAACTCGCAGCCGCTCGTCCACCACGGTCGCGCGCGCACGGTGGCGCTCGGGCACAACGGCAACCTCGTCAACGCGACCGAGCTGCGCGAGCAGCTCGCCGGCGACGGCGTCAAGCTCGTGACCACCTCCGACACCGAGGTGATCGCCGCGCTGATCGCGAACGACCCGGCGCCGCTGGACGAGGCCTTCACCAACGCGATTGCCAGGCTCGAAGGGGCGTTCTCCGTCACCGCCCTAGCCGAGGGGAAGCTGATCGGCTTCCGCGACCCGCACGGCTTCCGACCGCTCGTGCTCGGCCGGCTCGACGGCGATTGGGTGCTCGCCTCCGAGACCTGCGCGCTCGACCTCGTCGGCGCCGAGCTCGAGCGCGAGGTCGGCCTCGGCGAGCTCGTCGTGATCGACGACGACGGCTGCAGAGCCGAGCAGGCGGTGCCCCAGGCGAACGGTGGCGCCCTCTGCATGTTCGAGTTCTTCTATCTCGCGCGGCCCGACACCCGCCTTGCCGGCGTCGAGGTCCACGGGGCCCGTGTCCGCATGGGCGAGCGGCTCGCCGAGGAGGCGCCCGTCGAGGCGGATCTGGTCCTGCCGATCCCGGACTCGGGCACACCGGCCGCTATCGGTTTCGCCCGCGCCACCGGAATCGATTTCAGCGAAGGGCTGATCAAGAACCGCTACGTCGGACGAACCTTCATCCAGCCCGACCAGGGCCTGCGCGAGCAGGGCGTGAAGCTGAAGTTCAACCCGCTCGCCGAGGTGAAAGGGAAGCGCGTCGTCGCGGTCGACGACTCGATCGTGCGCGGCAACACGACGCGGCAGATCGTGGCGATGCTGTTCGAGGCCGGCGCCGCCGAGGTGCACGTGCGGATCTCGTCGCCGCCGATCGTCTCTCAGTGCTACTACGGGATCGACTTTGCCGAAGAGGACGAGCTGATCGCGGCGAAGCGCACTGTCGAGGAGGTACGCGAGTACATCGGCGCGACCTCGCTCGCCTACCTCTCGCTCGAAGGCCTCCAGGCTTCGACGCGGCGCCCCGAGTCGTCGTTCTGCCGCGCGTGCCTCACGCGGGACTACCCGACGGCGGTCCCGCGCGAGAGCACGAAGCTTCGGTTCGAGACAACCCGCACGTAGCGCGGATTACTGCTCGAGCACGCGGCTCGCCTTGGCGATTCCGCGGCTGAGGATGTAGAAGGCGGTCAGGATCGTCGAGAACCAGACCCAGTCGTGCGTGTTCACGCTTTCGGCAGCGATCCAGATGATCGCGAAGATCACCTCGATGAGGAAGTAGACGGCGAACTCAGCGTTGCCCGGAATCGGCATCCGCGCGCCGCCCCACATGCCAGGCGTCATCCCGCCCATGCCCGGGCCACGCATGCCGCCAGGCTCACTCGGAGTCGTAGACATCGTCGTTCTCCTTTCTGCGCAGAACCTGCCGCGGAAAGGTTCAGCGGGGCTCGGAAAGCTCCTGCCCCCTGCCGTAGCGCACAGCGCGACGAACGGCCCGCGGATCGAGCCCGCGTTCCAGCAGCTCCTGCCGCAGCTCCCCCTCCGCGGCCAGCCGCAGGAACAGCCACGCGAGGGCGGCGACAGTGACAAGCGAGCCCTCGATCATCATCACCGTCCCCGCGAGCGCCTGATCGTGGAGCGGCGTGATTCCCCAGCGCGGATCGGCCTGGACGTAGTACGGGTAGAAGACCGTCCCCGACCAGAGGAAGACGTTTCCGAACGCGGTCTCGAACAGCCGCACCAGCGCGATGTAGCCGAGCTTGAAGCCGGTGCCGAACCACTCTGGCCCCGGCAGCGTCTCGACAACGGGCGACCACATCAAGGCGCCGTAGGAGAAGAAGCAGATGTGCTCGAAGGCATGGACGCTCGGGTTGTGCAGCGCCGCCTGGTACATGAACGGGATGTGCCAGAGCACAAGGTTGTAAGCCCAGAGCGGCAGGGCGACCGCCGGATGGGTCAGAAAGCGGAGGCTGTTGACCCAGTGGAAGCGCAGCAACGGCTGAAGCACCGGCCCCGTCAGCCCGACCACGAAGCAGAGCGGCGCGAGATCGCCGATCAGGACGTGTTGGAGCATGTGCATGAAGAAGAACTCGGAGGCGAACGCGTCGATCGGTGAGACGAGCGCGACGAGCACGAGCGCGAAGCCGGTCCAGAAGACGAACCGCCGCCACGCGGGGACAGGTGTTCCCCTGAGGCGCAGCGTCCTCGTCCGCTTGCCGTAGAGGAAAGCAAGCAGCGCCGCCGGTACGAGCTGCCAGGGCTCGAGTGCCCAGCTCGTCAGCAGCGACGGCCCGTTTGGGCCGACCCACACGTGGTACAGCAGCACCAGGGTCTAGCGTAGACGGCGTGCAGCTCTTCCACTACCACCTGGTGACGAGCAATGTGCGCGACGTCGAGGCGCGCTACATCGCCAAGCTCGGCTTCCAGCTCGTCGCGCGTTATGGGCGGATCGGGGACGAGCAGACCCATTTCGAGGCCGGCGTGCCATGGGAGGAGCTCGACCGGCTCGGCTTTCGGCTGCGCCTCTCGGAGCTCGAGCGCGGCGCCGTCAACGTCGTCGTCCAGCCCGGGCAGTGGGACCTCCCCCGCATCGACCACGTCGGCTTTGCGCTCGACGAGGACGAGTTCATCGAGGTGATGGAGCGGGCGCAGCGCTTCGAGCTGCGCGTCCAGGAATACCCGGGCCGCCGCACCTTCGTCGCCACCGGCGCCGGTTATCGGGTCGAGATCCACCCACCGCGGGAATGGATCGAGGAATTGCTCGGCGAGGGAGAGACGATGCGCCTCGCCGGCCTCCGATTGAAGGCCGAGAACCCGGCCGCGCAAGCGCAGCTCGACGGCGAGCTTTTCGCATGACCGAGACGCGGCTTAAACTCGGCTCGTGAGCCGCAAGACCTACGCCGAGGCCGGGGTCTCGCTTAAGGCGGCCGGGGCCGTGGTCGAACGGCTGCGGAACGCGGTCGAGTCGACGGGCGCGAAGGGGTTCGGCGCCTTCGCGGGCCTCTACCCGCTGGACGACGAGCGACTTCTCGCCGCGTCGACCGATGGGGTCGGCACGAAGCTGATCCTGCTGCGCGAAGCCGGCCGACTCCGCGACGGAGGCCGGGACCTTGCGGCGCACTGCATCAACGACGTCCTGACGACTGGTGCCACGCCGCTCTTCCTGCTCGACTACGTCGCCGCGAACGCGATCGATCTCGACGAGGTCGCGGAGCTGGTCGAGGGAGCGGCCGACGTCTGTCGCGAAGCTCGCTGCGCGCTGCTCGGGGGCGAGACTGCCGAGCTGCCGGGCATCTATCGGGAAGAGGAGCTGGACTTCGCCGGAACCTGTGTCGGCATCGTCGATCGTGAGGCCGCAGTGGACGGATCCAAAGTGCAGGCCGGCGACGTCGTGATCGGCTGGAAGTCCGCGGGCGTGCACGCGAACGGCTTCACGCTCGTCCGGCGTGTGCTCGCGGACGAGCCCTATGACGGTCCGGATCTGCTGGCGCCGACAGTCCTCTACCAGGACCTTGTAGAGGAGCTTGTCGGGCGAGCCGATGTGCACGCGTTCGCTCACGTCACCGGCGGTGGCATAGTCGGCAACCTCTCGCGCGTGCTCCCGGAAGGGCGCGAGGCTGCGATCGATTGGGACGCATGGGAGCGGCCGGCGGTCTTCGACTGGCTCGCGCGGCATGTGGACGAGGCGGAGTTGCGAAACGTCTTCAACCTCGGGATCGGCTTCTGCGCGGTCGTGCCCGCGGATCAAGCCGCAGGGGAGCTCGTGATCGGCGAGATCCGGTGATCGGCGTCCTCGTCAGCGGCGAGGGAACGAACCTGCAAGCGCTGCTCGACGCGGAGTTGCCGGTCGTCGCGGTCGCCTCGAACAACACGAAGGCGAAAGCGCTTGACCGGGCCTCGAAGGCCGGGATCGAAGCGGGCGCCTTCCCCACGGTCGAGTTCGACTCGCGCGAGCGCCGCGACGAGGAGCTGGCCGAGTGGCTCGCCGAGCGAGGGGTCGAGCTCGTCGTTCTCGCCGGCTACATGCAGCTGCTGACGACGCCGTTCCTCGAACGCTTTCCGGGCCGGATTCTGAACGTCCACCCATCGCTGCTGCCTGCGTTCCCCGGCGCGCACGCGGTGGAAGACGCGCTCGCCCACGGGGTCAAGGTGACCGGCGCAACCGTGCATTTCGTCGACGAGGGCATCGACACTGGCCCGATCGTGCTGCAGGAGGCGGTCGAGATCCGCGAGGGCGACACGCCCGAGACGCTCCACGCGCGGATCCAGCCAGTCGAGTACCGGCTCCTGCCGGCGGCGGTCCGGCTCTTCCTGGACGGAAAGCTCAGCTCACCCGTGGGGGCGGCGTGATCAAACGTGCCCTGATCTCGGTCTACGACAAGTCCGGCCTGGACGAGTTCGCCCAGGGCCTGGTCGACCTCGGTGCGGAGATCGTCTCCAGTGGCGGCACGAGCACCTATCTCGAGGAGATGGGGATCCCCGTGACGCGGATCGAGGAGATCACGCAGGTTCCGGAGCTGCTCGGCGGCCGCGTCAAGACGTTGCACCCGCGGATCCATGCGGCGATCCTGGCCAGGCGCGACGAGCCGGATGATCTCTCGGCGCTCGAGGAGCAGGAGATCCAGCCGCTCGACCTGGTCTGTGTCAATCTCTACCCGTTCCGCGAGACGGTCGCGAAGCACGGCGTTCGCGAGGAGGACGCCGTCGAGGTGATCGACATCGGCGGGCCGGCGATGCTGCGTGCGGCGGCGAAGAATTTCGCCCACGTCGTGCCGGTTTCCCGCGGGCCCCAATACGAGCGCGTGCTGGAAGAGCTGCAGAACGGCGGCGAGCTCTCACTCGAGACGCGCCGCGAGCTCGCGGCGGAGGCGTTCTCGGTCACCGCCGCCTACGAGGCCTCGATCGCGGCGTGGTTCATGGACCGCACCACGTCGGCGCCCGGCGCCACCTGCTCTCGCAGGTCGAGCAGCTGCACGGCCGCGAGCTTTCGTTCAACAACCTCAACGACCTGAATGCTGCCCGGCTCTGCCTGCGCGAGTTCGAGCTCCCCGCGTGCGTGATCGTCAAGCACGCAAACCCCTGCGGCGTGTCGGTCGCAGGCTCGATCGAGCACGCCTACGAGCGCGCGCTTGCCGGCGATCCGGTTGCCGCCTACGGCGGCGTCGTCGCCCTGAACCGGCCCGTCTCCGAGGAGCTCGCCGACCTGATTGTCGGACAGTTCGTGGAGGTGCTGTTCGCGCCCGGTTACGCGGACGGTGCCTTCGAGGCGCTGGCCCAGAAGCCGGCGACGCGGATTCTCGTCGACCGGGAGCGGCGGCGCGATGCCGCAGGAGAGCGGGACTTCAAGCGCGTTCTCGGCGGTCTGCTCGTCCAGGACCGGGACTGGGACATCGAGGACCGAGCGGGGATGGAGATCGTGTGCGGCTCGGCGAGCGAGGCGCTCTGGGGCGACCTTCTCTTCGCCTGGCGCGTCTGCAAGCAGGTGACCTCGAACGCGATCGGGCCAGAGCTCGCCTTACGCGCCGGCGTCTCGGCCTTCATCCAGCCGGGCGGCTCCAAGCGCGACGACGAAGTGATCGCCGCGGTCGAGCAGGCGGGCGGGACGATGATCTTCACCCACCGGCGTCACTTCAGGCACTGAGGGCTGATGGACGACCACGACCGCTGGATCCGCAACCTCGTCTACCGGCGCTTCATCGAGCTCGGCCGGGCGCCGACGCTCGCCGAGCTGACGGACGACCTCGGCCGCGACGCCGAGCCCGCGCTCCAGCGCCTCCACGAAGCCCACGCGCTCGTGCTCGAGCCGGACCGAGCCGAGATCCGGATGGCGAATCCGTTCTCGGCCGTGCCGACGCCGCACCGGGTCGAAGCCGGCGGCCGCTCGTGGTACGGAAACTGCGCCTGGGACGCCTTCGGCATCCCCGCGGCCCTGCACGTCGACGGCCACGTCACGAGCACGTGCCCCGACTGCGGGGAACCGATCGAGATCGAGATCCGCGGCGAACGGCCCATCCCGGACGAGCACGTCTTCCATGTCGCGGTTCCGGCCGCGCAATGGTGGGACGACATCGTCTTCACCTGAAGCACGATGAACCTCTTCCGGTCGGAGGAGCACGTAGGACGATGGCTCGAACAGAACCGCTACGAGGCCGGAGCGACGATCAGCGCCGGAAAGCTCTGCGAGCTCGCACACGCCTGGTGGAGCGACAGGCTCGCGCCGGACTGGACTTCGCACACACGCGAGCAGAATCAGGCGACCCTTGACCGCCTCGGCCTAACCGGTAGCTTCTGGCAATTGCCGTGAGGCGGAATCGCTGTCGATTCGACCGCGTTCTGTTCGTCTAGGTCGTGACAAGGGAGGAACAAGTGACCGAGGCCGTCGTCGCCGCACCGGACCCGCGCCGCTGGCTGACCCTGGCCGTCGTCGGGGCAGCGTTCTTCATGACCATCCTCGACGTCGCGATCGTCAACGTCGCGATCCCGTCGATCCAGCTCAAGCTGCACGGAGGATTCCTGCTGCTTGGTGGTCGGATGGCCGATCTGCTCGGACGGCGCCTGATCTTCCTCGTCGGGTTGACGCTCTTCACCATCGCCTCCCTCATCTGTGGCCTCGCCGGGAGCATCGCCGTCCTGATCGCCGCGCGTGCGGTGCAGGGAGTCGGCGCCGCGATCATCTCGCCGGCCGCGCTTTCGATCGTGAGCACAACTTTCGAGGAGGGGGCAGACCGAAACAAGGCGCTCGGGATCTGGGGCGCGCTCGGCGGCTCGGGCGCCGCAGCCGGCGTCCTCTTCGGCGGGATCCTGACCAAGTACCTCGGCTGGGAATGGATCTTCTTCGTCAACGTCCCCGTCGGCGCGCTGGTCTTCGCACTGACGCCGATCTTCGTCCCGGAGAGCCGGGCCGACATGCCCGACCGCCGCTTCGACGCCGCGGGGGCAGTGACCGTCACAGGCGGGTTGGCGCTGCTGGTCTACGCGATCTCGAAGGCCCCGGACGTCGGCTGGGGTTCGGCGCGAACGATCCTGCTGCTGATCGCCTCGGCGGTCATCCTCGCCGCATTCGTGCTGATCGAACTACGTGGCCGCGCCCCGCTGATGCCGTTCAGCATCTTCCGGATCCGCTCGCTCCTCGGGGCGAACGTCGTCGGGTTCCTGCTCGGTGCCGTGATCTTCGCCGACTTCTTCGTTCTGACCTTTTACGTCCAGGAGACCCTGCACTGGTCGGCACTGAAAACGGGCGTCACGTTCCTTGCGACCGCCGGGACAACGGTGATCTGGGCCGGTGTTGCGCAGGCTCTGACGACGAGGTTCGGGCCGCGGCCCATCATCGTCGCCGGGCTCCTGATCCTCGCGGCCTCGATGGTGCAGTACACGCAGATCCCCCTCCACGGCCACTACTGGCCGGATCTCCTCCCGGCCTACCTCGCCTTCGCGCTCGGGCTCGCGTTCGCGTTCGTCCCGGTGACCATCGCGGCCCTCGCCCAGGTCGCTCCGCGCGAAGCCGGCCTCGCTTCCGGCCTGATCAACACGAGCCAGCAGATCGGCGGAGCAATCGGGATTGCGATCGTAACGACCATCTTCAGGACCAAGGCCAAGGATCTGGGGTTCACGCCGCAAGGGTTTGTGACGGGCTATCAAGACGCGTTCTGGGCATTAATCGCATTGGCGCTGATTGGCGCGGTGGCCGCGTTCATCTTGCTGCGCGGGGTCCGCAGGGAAGACGTCGTCGAGCAGGAGCCGGCCGAGGTGGCTGTCTAAGCTTCGCGGGCGAATGGCCCGTGAATATCCCGCACTGCTCGACCTCGTCGGGAGGACCCCGATCGTCCGGCTCGACAAGCTCGGGCGCGACATCGAGCCGACACTGCTCGCGAAACTCGAGCACCTGAACCCGGGCGGGTCGGTAAAGGACCGGATCGGCCTGCCGATGATCGAGGCGGCCGAGCGAGAAGGAAAGCTCCGGCCGGGCGGCACGATCGTCGAACCGACCTCGGGCAACACCGGCGTCGGCCTCGCCATCGCCGCCGCGATCAAGGGCTACCGCTGCATCTTCGTGATGCCCGACAAGATGAGCCAGGAGAAGATCGCGCTGCTGCGCGCTTACGGCGCCGAGGTCGTGATCTGCCCGACCGCCGTTCCTCCCGACTCTCCCGAGAGCTATTACTCGGTCTCCGACCGCCTGGCCGAGGAGATCCCCGGCGGGTTCAAGCCCGACCAGTATTCGAACATGGCGAATCCCGACGCCCACTACGAGGTGACCGGGCCGGAGATCTTGGAGCAGACGGGCGGCGAGCTCGCCGCGATCGTCATCTCCGTGGGCACCGGCGGCACGATCTCCGGCGTCGGGCGCTTCTTCAAGGAACGCAGGCCCGAGATCCTGATCGTCGGGGCGGACCCCGAGGGCTCGGTCTACACGGCGCAGGAGGAAGCCGACGTCCACCCGTACCTAGTCGAAGGAATCGGCAAGGACAGCTGGCCGCAGACCATGGATCCCGAGGTCGTCGACGAGTGGATTCGGGTCTCCGACCGCGACTCGTTCCTGACCGCGCGCAGGCTCGCGCGAGAAGAGGGCATCCTCGCCGGCGGCTCGGCCGGGACGACGGTGTGGGCGGCACTTCAAATTGCTGCGCGCCTCGGCCCCGACGCTCAAATCCTGACGATCATCCCCGACACCGGACGCAACTACCTGTCGAAGTTCTACGACGACAACTGGATGCTCGACCACGGCTTCCTCGAGCGGCGGACGCCGGCTCCGACCGTCGGCGCGGTTCTGCTGGCCAAGCGCGGCGAGGACCCCGTGGTGCCGGAGTTCATCGTCATCGGCTCGCATCAGAAGGTCGGCGAGGCGATCGAGTTGATGCAGCGCTACTCGATCTCCCAGCTCCCGGTCGTACGCAACGGCGCCTCGGAGTCGCTGGCCGATGTCGTCGGCTCGCTCCAGGACCGGGACCTGCTCGACCGCGTCTTCAAGAACCCTGACGCACTGCACGAGGACGTCGCCAACGCGATGCAGCCGCCGCTGGCGACGATCGACGCCGGCGACTCGCTCGACGAGGTCTTCCCGACGCTGACCGGACGTACGAATGCGGTCGTCGTCGCCCGACAAGGGCGTCCGGTCGGCGTGATCACCCGCTCCGACCTGCTCGAGTTTCTCGCCCGCCAGCGCGGAAATTCGGGAAACTGACGATGGCAGTTGACCGTTTGCGAAGCCTGCTCGAGCAGGCCTTTCCGGGCTCGGAGGTGGACGTCCAGGACCGCACCGGCGGCGGCGATCACTTCCAGGTCACGGTCGCGAGCGCGCGCTTCGACGGCCTGCCGCTGATCGAGCAGCACCGGCTGGTCAATCAGGCTCTCGCAGCCCCCCTCGGCGATGGCACGATTCACGAGTTGCGCATCCAAACGAAAGGGAGTCAGTGAGCGAGCTTCGCGAGCAGATCGAGAACGTGATTCAGTCCGAGGATGTCGCCCTGTTCATGAAGGGGACCCCCCAGTTCGTCATGTGCGGGAACTCCTCGCGCGCGCTAGACGCGCTCCGCGCGGCCGGTGCACCCGTGACGGCGGTCGACGTCCTGCCCGATCCGCGGATCCGGCAGGAGCTCTCCGCGGTGTCGAGCTGGCCGACGATCCCGCAGGTCTTCGTCCGCGGCGAGCTGATCGGCGGCGCCGACATCGTCGAGGAGCTCGCCCAGAACGGCGAGCTGGAGCGGACGCTCGAGGAGAAGCTCGGTCCCGACTACCGCGGCGCAGCGCCTGAACGGGTAGTAACCGTCACGTAACCCCGTTAAGCCGCAACTAGAATCGAGCGTATGGAGTTCGAGACCCTCGCGATCCACGCCGGCCAGGAGCCCGATCCCACGACCGGCGCCTTGACGGTGCCGATCCACCAAACGTCGACCTACCTCCAGAGCGCGGTCGGCGAGAACAAGGGCTACGACTACTCGCGCGCGGCGAACCCGACGCGGAGCGCCCTCGAGACGTGCCTGGCTTCGCTCGAAGGAGCCGAGCACGGCGTTGCGTTCGCCTCCGGCCTGGGGGCGTCGACCACGCTCATGCATCTGATCAACCCCGGCGACCGCGTCGTCGCGGTCAACGACGTCTACGGCGGCGTCTACCGGATGTTCGCTCAGGTCTACGAGCCGAAGGGCTACCTCTTCGAATGGGTCTCGCACGAGGAGATCAACGAGAATCTCGCGGCGCACCTGGACGAGCGGACACGGATCGTCTGGCTCGAAACGCCGACGAATCCGCTCATGAACGTGGTCGACATTCGGGCCGCGGCCGACGCGGCACACGAGGCCGGCGCGATGGTCGTCGTCGACAACACGTTCGCCTCCCCCTACCTGCAGCAGCCGCTCTCCCTCGGCGCAGACGTCGTCCTGCACTCGACGACCAAGTATCTCGGCGGCCACTCCGATCTGATCGGCGGCTTCGTCGCCACAAGCGATCCCACAGTCGCCGAGCGTCTCTACTTCCTGCAGAAGTCACTGGGCGCGGTTCCCGGGCCGCTCGACTGCTGGCTCGTTCTCCGCGGGGCGAAGACGCTGGCGGTGCGGATGCGCCAACACTGCGACAACGCAATGGCGATTGCCGGCTTCCTCGACAGGCACCCCCGTGTCGAAAAGGTGCTCTACCCGGGGCTGCCTCACCATCCGGGTCATGCGATCGCCTCGCGGCAGATGCGCGACTTCGGAGGGATGATCTCGTTTCTCGTCGAGTCGGAGGACGAGGCGGTCGCCCTCGTCGAGCGGACGAAGATCTGGAAGCTCGCGGAGAGCCTCGGCGGCGTCGAGAGTCTGATCGAGATCCCCGCGTTGATGACGCACATGTCGACGGCCGAATCGCCGTTCGCGGCGCCGCCGAACCTGATCCGGCTTTCTGTCGGGCTCGAGGCGCCGAAAGACTTGCTCGACGACCTCGAGGTCGCACTGGCGGTCTCGGTGGCAACCACCGGCGCCTAGCCTCGCGCGTGTCGCGCGAGCCGCTCGACCTGCTCCATCTCGGCCGCGAGCGCGTGATCGGCGCCTACCTGCTGGACACACCCGACGGCCCGGCGCTCTTCGACTGCGGGCCCACCACCTGCGTGCCGGCCCTGAAGGCGGGCCTGCAGGGGCGTGGACTGGAACTGCAGGACGTGCCGCACCTGCTGCTCTCGCACATCCACCTCGACCATGCGGGCGCGGCAGGAGTGCTCGTGCGCGCGCACCCGAAGCTGCAGGTGCACGTCTCGCCGATCGGCGCGCCGCATCTCGTCGACCCGAGCCGGTTGGAGCAGAGCGCGCGCCGGCTCTACGGCGACGAGTTCGACACGCTCTGGGGCGAGCTGGCGTCCGTGCCGCAGGAGAACGTGCGTGAGACCGGCGACCGTGTGCTCGGCCTCGACTGCTTTCCCTCCCCCGGGCATGCCTCCCACCACGTCTGCTACCTCGACAGTGACGGAACGCTGTACGCCGGCGACGCGGCTGGCGTCAGGATCCAGCCGAGCGCGTTTGTGCTACCGCCGACGCCGCCGCCCGAGTTCGACCTCGCGGTCTGGGAGTCGACGCTGGACGAGCTCGAACGGCGTGCTCCAGAGCGCCTCGCCCTGATCCACTTCGGCGTCGCCGACGACCCGCGCGAGCACCTCGCCGAGCTGCGCCGGCGACTGGGGTCTTGGACCGCCCTCGTTGGAGACGGAGCCACCGAGGAGGAGTTCGAGGCGGCCGCGCTGACGGAGCTCGGTGACGACGCGCCGCCCTACGTTCAGGCGATGCCGCCCTGGCAGTCCTATGCCGGGCTCCGGCGCTATTGGGACAAGCGGCGCACCGAGACCGCTTGATTGAGGTCAGGCAGCGTCACGTCGCTGTTCCCTCGCGATTTCGGTGAGCAGTTCGTCGACCGCCTGGGTGTTGTTCAACCGCACGAGGCGGCCGAGGAGCCCGCGCCGTTCCCACCAATAGGCCTGCATCGCGGCATCCGCAAGCCGAAGTGCGCAGCAGACGCAGACCCTCACGTGCCGTTCCGTCTCCGGATCCACAGTTCCAGTCATGTAACGCCGGATATCCGCGTCGGCGAGATGGGACAGCAGTTGCACGAAGAGGTGATTCCACGCTTGCGAAGAGCTGACACGTTAAGCCGCTCAGCGCCTGACTACGAGCGAGCTCTAGTAGCTGACGCTGAGCGCCCCGGACACTCGTGCCTTGTAGATCACGCAGTGCCCGAACAACGAGTAGCGATAGTGCGTCAGCGTGACCACGAAGCTGCCCGAGCCGCCCGAGGTAGTGCTTGTCCTGACGTTCTCCAACCCGTCGCTCACGCGGTACTGCTGATTGGTGCATTTGGCTCCCGCGTTCAGCGTCGTGATCGTGCCGCCGTGGTAGGCGAACGTGCCTCTGACGAAGTCGAACGCACCACTCGGGCTAGTCGTCGCCATGGTGAACGAGCCACCGTCGACATAGGTCGGGTTCGAGCCGAGCCGGTCATGCTCGACATGTGCGTTCCAGACAGCGGTCTCGCCTGCATTGCCGCTTCCGCGGCCGGCAAAAGAACCGGCGGTCGAGGTGAAGGAGTACTCGTAACCGACGATCGCGAAGCTCGTCGAGGCGGGCGCCGCCGCCGCGGCCGAGGGAGCGACAAGCGCGGCAACCGCGACCAGGGTGGTGGGCAAGACTCGAAGCGCGGCTTTCATCGCGGAACCGTCCCGATAGTAGCTTCCTCTCTCGGAGGCCGCCGCTCTTCGCTGTGATCATGCGTCGTCGGCTGGAGGCCTTTTCGTGACTCCGACGACGAGCTCCGCATCGTCCGCTCGTACTCGGCGGGTGCTTCCATTCTCGGCGTCCTCAAGCTCGACCAAGGCAGGTGTGACGCTCATCGGCGTTACGCCGAGGACGACGTAGAGCCGCCCTTGGTAACTGACGATGGTTCCAATCTCGAATCGGGCCACAGGCATACGCACAGGTGTGTGCGCAAGTAAGGAATCGACCGCTTCATGTGCTGCACCGATCCCTTGTTCTGAGGCTTGCACCGTCTGGCCCCAACTCGCGAAACGGCCCGGGGCAGGCATCCGGGCCGCTTCGCTCGAGGATGGGATTCGCAGATCCCTTCCTCAGACTCCTGCTCGCGTGCGAGCAGTTGAATGGGATGCCCGAGACTAAGCCGTTGGCGTTGCGGCGCCGTTAACGTCGCATTGCTCTTGCGTTAAGCCGCCGCTC
>WNGC01000553.1_pt1 | contig 21930 bp, 20 predicted proteins | sample 5400051 | NCBI WGS metagenome assembly WNGC01 (sample SAMN13153368, study PRJNA577476) | soil metagenome | isolation source: 20 cm soil or saprolite under grassland replicate 2 | place: USA:California | collected 2016-06-15
AGATCGAGCTGGGTGCCGAGGCGGCGGTGATCGCGCTTCTCGGCCTCCTCCAGCATCTTCAGGTAAGCGTCCTGGTCCTCCTTCTTTCCCCAGGCCGTGCCGTAGATGCGTTGGAGCATCTCGTTCTTCGAGTCGCCGCGCCAGTAAGCACCCGCCACGCGCATCAGCTTGAACACCTTGAGCTTGCCGGTCGAAGGCACGTGCGGCCCGCGGCACAGGTCGATGAAGCCACCTTGTTCATACAACGAGAGGGGTTCGCCCTCGGGAATCGAGGCGATGATCTCGGCCTTGTATTTTTCTCCCATGGAAGAAAACAAGGCGACGGCCTGGTCGCGAGGCATGACTTTTCTGGCCACGGGAAGATCTCTTTTCGAAATCTCGGCCATCTTCTTCTCGATGGCGGCGAGATCCTCGGGTGTAAAGGGGCGCTTGTACGAAAAATCGTAGTAGAAGCCGTTCTCGATCACCGGGCCGATGGTGACCTGCGCATCGGGAAACAGCTCCTTCACCGCGTGCGCCAGCAGGTGCGCGGTCGAATGCCGCAGGATCTCGACGCCCTCGGGGTCGCGCTCCGTGACGATGGCGACGTCGGCGTCCGCATCGATGCGGTGGCTGGTGTCGACCAGCTTGCCGTTCACCTTCCCGGCGAGCGCGGCGCGCGCCAGGCCGGGGCCGATCGAGCTGGCGATCTCGGCTACGGTGACGGATCCTGGAAACGACTTCGACGAGCCGTCTGGGAGACGGATATTGGGCATCGCGCTGGAAGATGCATACTATCATGATGACTCTTCCTCTCACCCTCGCGATCAACGCCTACGATCACGTGCGCGATCTGCGGCCGCAGGGCATCGATCTCCTGGTTCTCGAGCTGCCGATCGAGGAGATCTTTTTCCGCTTCACGAAGTTTCGCGAGTGGGACGCCTCAGAGATGTCGTTCGGCAAGGCGGCCTCGCTGCTGTCCGGGGAGCGGCCCGACATCATCGCCATTCCGGTGTTTCCGTCGCGGGTGTTCCGGCATTCTGCGATCTACACAGGAAGGAATTCATCCATCAAGAAGCCGAAGGACCTCGAAGGCAGGCGGGTCGGAATTCCGGAATGGGCGCAGACCGCCGGGATTTACGTGCGCGGCATGCTGCAGCACGAATACGGCGTCGACCTTGCCGCCATCGACTGGCGGCAGGCTGGCGTGCGCGAGCCCGGCCGCATCGAAAAAGTCGAATTGAAACTGCCGAAGGAGGTAAAAATCGTCGCGATGCCTGAGCGCTCGCTCAGCGAAATGCTGGCGGCCGGCGATCTCGATGCGGTGATCTCGGCGCGCGACCCAGGTGGTGAGAGGCTGTTCGCCGATCACCAGCCCATCGAAGCGGATTATTTCCGCAAGACGCGCATTTTCCCGATCATGCACGTGGTGGTGCTGCGCAAGCCCGCATACGAGCGCGACCGCTGGATCGCCATGAACCTCCTCAAGGCCTTCGAGGAAGCGAAGCGCGGCAGCTTCGCGCGCATCGCGGACATCGGCGTATCGCACATTCCCGTGCCCTGGATCGCGGCGCAGGTCCGCCGCTGGCGGGCGCTCGCCGGCGAGGATTTCTGGCCCTACGGCATCGAGCCGAACCGGCCGACGCTCGAAGCATTCCTGCAATATGCTTTCGAGCAAGGCGTCACGAAAAAGCGCCTCGCGCTCGAAGACTTCTTCGCACGCGAGACGCTCGAAAGCTTCAAGATCTAGTCCGCTACTGCTTCGACCAGTTCGGCTTCGCCATCGCCGAGTTCGGCGGATACACCACCAGCGGCTCGCCGTTCTGCCACTGGACGATCAGCAGCCCGGCACCGGCGCGCCGCCCGTTTTCCTCGAATTTCAGCCGACCGCCGGGGAAGAACTTCGCCGGCCCGTCGGTGGTATCCATGGCGCGCATCGCCTCGGCCACCTTCTTGCGATCCGCGCTGCCGGCTTTCTCGAGCGCTTCCTTGAAGATCCACATATCGCCGTAAGTCGAGATGCTGTCCTGGGTCATCCAGGGCTCGCCGGTGCGCTTCTTGAACTCGGCAATCAGCTGCTCCTGCCCTCTGGCGCCCCAGTTCGCCACCACGGTCATGACGCCTTCCATCAGGTCCTTGCCGACCAGGCGCAGCATCTCGGGCGCGCCGATGTGAGCGCCGTTCGACACCACTGGCAAGCGGCCGCGGCCGAGGCCCATCTCGCTCAGCTTCTCGAGCACCAGCTTGTCATCAGGAACGCTGGTGGGCAGCAGCAGCAGCACGTCCGGCCGCGAGTTGCGCACCTTCTGCACCACCGACGTCGCGTCCGCCAGCGGTGGAGTAAAGGTCTCGTCGACCAACAGCTTCAGGTTCAGCTTGTCGAAGCCGCCTTCGCGCATCGGCTTGATGAAGCTCATCGGCGCGGCGGTGTTGTCCATCACGATGCCAACCGTCTTGAGAGGCTTCCCTGTCGCGATCTTCGCCAGCTCGAGCAGCGCCGGCAGCGCGCCCTGCGCCTGCGCTCCGCCCGTCGGTGAAGTCTGGAATACGTACTTGTAACCGCGCCCGGTGATGACGTCCGAGTACGACAGCGTGAGCACCGGCAACTCCGCGCGCTCGGTGACTTCGGTCACCGCCAGGGTGAAGCTCGACAGCCAGGCGCCGCTCGCGCCGACGACATCGGTTTCCTGCGCGACGAGCCGCTGCGCCGCGTTCTTCGCTTTTTCGGCGCTGTCGCCGGCGTCGACGACAAGCAGCCGCATGCGCACGCCGCCCATCGACTTGATGCCGCCGGCGCGATTAATGTCCTCGATCGCCATGTCGGCGCCCTTCTTCATCAGCTCGCCCTGGCGCGCCCATGGACCCGACATCGGCGCGATCATCGCCACTCTCACTTCCTTGGCCTGCGACCACGCCGGGCCGGCGCTCACCGCGATTGCTGCGGCGAGCATGGCCCTTACTATCGCTCTCATCGTGTCTCCTCCTTTTAGGAAAACCTCACATCCCAAGATAAGCCCGTTTCACCTTCTCGTCTGCGAGCAGCGCTTCGCGCGTCCCTTCGAGGATGAGACGCCCTGACTCGAGCACGTAACCGTAGTTGCAGGAAGCGAGCGCCTCGGCGACGCGTTGCTCCACCAGCAGCACCGTAAGTCCGGACAGGCGGTGGATTCGCTCGACGCAGGCGAAGATCTGGTCCCCCAGTAGCGGCGACAGCCCCATGGAGGGCTCGTCGAGCAGCAGAAGCCGAGGTGACGAAGCGAGGCCGCGGCCGATCGCGAGCATCTGCTGCTCGCCGCCGGAAAGCGTCCCCGCCGGCTGGTCGCGGCGCTCCTCGAGCACCGGAAACAGCGTGTAGATCTGCTCCAGATTGCGCGACCATTCCGCGCGCCCCCTCTCGGGCAGCGCACCCATCTCGAGGTTCTCGAACACGCTGAGCGTCCTGAACACCTGCCGGCCTTCCGGCACGTGCGCGATACCGAGGTGGGCGCGTTGCGCCGGCGGCAGCGCGAGCAGGTCGCGGCCTTCGAAGCTGATGCGGCCCGCTCCCGCCGGCACGGTGCCCGACACCGTCTTGAACAGCGTCGTTTTGCCGGCGCCATTCGGGCCGACGATGGCGACGAACTGCCCCGCCTCCACCGACAGCGAGACATCGACCAGCGCCTTCAGCCCGCCGTAGGCGACGTTCAGGCCCTCAATGCGCAGCACGGGCGAGCCACCGTTTGCCGAGATAGGCTTCGATCACTTTTGCGTCGCGCGTCACATCTTGCGGCCTGCCTTCGGCGATGACCGCGCCATGGTCGAGCACCAGCAGCCGGTCTGCCAGCCGCACCATCGCCTTCATGGTGTGCTCGATGATGACAATGGTGAGCCCGTAGCCGGCGAGCGCGGCAAGCCTCGCCAGGAGCGTGTCGATCTCCTGGGACCCCAGGCCGGCGAGTGTCTCGTCGGCAAGCAGCAGCTTCGGCCGGGGCGCGATGGCGCGCGCGAGCTCCATCAATCTCAGCTCGAGCGTGGTGAGCCCGCCGGCGACGACGTCGGCCTGCGCGGTGAGCCCTACGCGTTCGAGCGCCTCGCGCGCTGCTGTGAGCGCTCTCTTGTCGTCGCGCTCGGCGACGAACGCGCCGACCACCACGTTGTCCATCACGCTCATGCGCGCAAACGGACGCATCACCTGGAAGGTGCGCCCGATGCCGAGCGCGCAGACGTCGCTCGGCTTGAGGCCGATGAGCGGCCGGCCTTCAAACAGCACTTCCCCCGCGTGCGGGCGGATGAAGCCGTTCAGGAGGTTGAACAGCGTGGTCTTGCCCGCGCCGTTGGGACCGATGATGCCTAGTACTTCGCCTTTGCGCACCTCGAAGCTCACGTCCTGCACCGCGCGCAGGCCGCCGAAGGAGCGCGAGAGGTTCGCCACGCGCAGCAGCACCTCGCTGGTCGGGCTGCGCGGCGGCATCACCGCGGCTGCGGCCGGCTCGACGATCGCCGGCCGCGCTGTGCCTTTCCACCTGCGGCGCGCGAGCGCATCGCGCAGCTTCGGCACCACCCCCTCCGGCGCGACCAGCACCACCAGCACGATGGCGGCGCCGAATATCACGCCATTGATTCCCGGGATCTTGTCGCCGAGCTCGGCATGCAAGATCTCGGCGAGCGGGATGAGGATCACCGACCCGACTACCGGACCCCACACCGTGGCCACGCCGCCGAACAGCGTGACGATCAGCGCCTGCGCGGAAGTCAGCATGCCGAACACGGTCGAGGGCGTAACGATCAACAGCACCACCGCATAGAAACCGCCCGCGCCCGCCGCGATCGCACCCGACACCATGATCGCCTTGAGCTTCCAGCGCAGCGCGTTGATGCCGGAGCCTTCGGCGGCCCATTCGTTCTGCTTGATCGCGGTGAGCGACAGGCCGAAGCGCGAGCGCTCGATCCTCAGCGAGACGAGCAGCGCCGCGATCAGCATCGCGAGCGCGATCACGACATAGGCGCGGTGGTCGGAAAACTGCATGTAGGCGGCGGGCGCCTCGCGCTTCATCGGCAGCGGCACTTCCTGGTAGCCCAGCCATTCGAAGATGTAGAGAAGCGCGAGCGGATAGGCGAGCATCGCGAGGGCGAAATACACGCCCCGCAGCCTGAAGGTCGGATAGCCGATCAGCACGCCGGCCGCCACGCCGACCACCATGCCGACCGGAATACCGATCCACGGGGTGATGTCGAGCTTCACCAGCAGGAGCGTCACCGTGTACGCGCCCAACCCAAAAAAGGATGCATGGCCGAACGACACCAGGCCGGAGTAGCCGCTGAACACGTTCCACGAGACGCCCATGATCGCCCACACCAGCACCAGCGTCAGGATCAGCTGATAGTACTGGTTGCGCACGACGAGGCACACGACGAGGTAGGCCGCCGCGAACATGAAGATTGCCGTAACCGCGCTGCCGCGCAGGCGCGTCATGCGCGTTTCACTACGCGCCTCATGCGCGCTCCACGTTCCGTCCGAACAGGCCTTCGGGCCGCAGCATCATGATCAGCAGGAACACGACGAAGATGGCGGTGTTCTGCAGCTGCGTCGGCAGCACCAGAGTGGAAAGCTGCTGCACCAGCCCGACGGTCAGCCCACCCCAGAACGCGCCGCCGATGCTGCCCATCCCGCCGAGCACGACGCCGGCATACATGATGATCACGAACTCCAGGCCGACATAGGGTTGGAATGGGTAATAGGTCGCGACCAGGCCACCGGCGAGCGCCGTGATCGCGCAACCGAGGCCGAACGCGATACGGTGCGCGCGCTCGACGTCGATGCCCATGTAGGTCGCGGCCTCCGGGTTGTCGGCGGCGGCGCGCAGCATCTTTCCGATCGTAGTGCGCGTGATGAAGAGAAAAAGCGCGATGGCCACGCCCACCGAGACGAGGAACGCCATGCTGCGCGCCTTGTTGAGGAACACTGAGACATAGTCACCGGCGAGCGGACCGATCTCCCACGCGCTTGCCGACAGCGGGGTGCGGATGTTCTCGGGCGTCGAGCCGAAAAAGATCAGCCCCGCGTTCGAGATGATGAGCGACAGGCCGAGCGTCAGGATGAGCTGCGGGTAATGACCCTCGCCTTCGCTGCCCGCAACCTTGGCGCCGGTCACGCGTGCGAGCAGACAACGATGCAGCAGGATGCCGACGAAATACACCGCGATGCCGGTGAGCACGGCGCCGACGATCGGTCCGACATAGGGCCCGAGGAACCTGCCCAACGCAAGCCAGGTGTACGCGTAGAGCGTTCCATACATGCCCAACATCAGGAACTCGCCCTGCGCGAAGTTAATCACGCGCATTACGCCGAAGATCAGCCCGAGCCCGACGCACATCAGCGCGTAGACGCTGCCGATGAGAATGCCGGCGGTGAGCCCCTGCAGGACGTTCTCGAGGATCACCAGTGAGCTATTCATTGCGGGGACGAAAGCGCGCCATTGTGACTTCCGTTGTCACATCATCGAAGTCGATCGTCACAGGCAGGCCGATCGCCAGCCGCTCGTTTGGCAGGCCAACAAGGTTCGCCGTCAGGCGCGGGCCTTCGTCGAGCTCGACCTGCACCACGTTGTAGGGAATGTCGGCGGCGAACGCCGGGAACCAGGCCTTGTGCACCACCGTCCAGGTGGAGATGCGTCCGCGTCCGCTCGCCGGGCGCCATTCGATGTGGTCGGTAAAGCACCATGGACACACCGGTCCGGGCGGCAGATGCGGCTTGCCGCAGTCGGTGCAGTACGGCAGCACGAGCTTGCGCGCGCGCAGACCCTCCCAGAATGGCTTGCTGTCGGGCGTGATCCTCGGCAAGGGCTTCATCTCAGCTCCGGAACACTACCGAGTCGCCCCACGCAGTGGCCCATTGCAGGTGGCGCGCACCGGGGATCTGGCGCTCGCCCGCCGTGCCGCGCAGCTGGCGCACGATCTCCAGGATCGAATTCCACCCGCCGACGTGCGCCTCGGACAGCAGCCCGCCCGAGGTGTTCATCGGCAGCTCGCCGCCGAGCTCGATGCGCCCGTTCTGCACCCACGACGCCGCTTCGCCCTGGCCGCAGAAACCGAAGCGCTCGAGCACGAACAGCACCAGCGGCGAAAACGCATCATAGGTGTAGAGACCCGCAATATCCTTGCGCCCGATTCCCGCCATGCGGTAGGCAAGAAGGTCGCGCTCCTCGGGTTTCCAGCGCCCGGGCCGCTGCTGATTGATGCCAAGGCCGCGCGGCGCGAAGATGAACTCTTCGCGCCCGGAGCGCATCCCTTGCATGCCGGCGATATAGACCGGCGGCTGCTTCAGGTCCCGGGCGCGCTCGGCAGAAGTTACGAGCGCCACGGCCGCGCCGTCCGTGATCAGCGAGCAGTCGTAGAGCCGCAAAGGATCGACCACCATGCGCGCGGCCTGGTGCGCAGCGAGCGTCAGCGGTTGCTTCATCACCGCGTGCGGACTCTTCAGCGCATGCTTGCGAAAGGCGATCGGCACTGCGGCGAGCTGCTCGCTCGTCGCGCCGTACTGCACCATGTAGCGCTGCATCGCGATCGCTGCTCCTCCGGCCGGCGCCGTCAGACCGTAGGGCGGCGATTCGCCGTGGGTGCCGCCTTCCTCGCGCGTGCCTTCCGCGTCGCCCGGGCCGCCGAGGATCTGCCGCTCGCGCGTGAAGCTGATCGCCGTAAAGCACGCGACGACGTTCGCCAGGCCGCAGGCAACCGCCATCGCGGCCTGTTGGATGGCGCTGGTGACGAAGCGCCCATGCAGCCAGGTCTGGCTGACCCAGCTCAGGTCCAGCCCGTAGGTTTCCGCGACGCGATCGTAGTCGACGCCGAGCGGCCAGCCCAGGTGGATGGCGATGCCGTCGATGTCCTCGCGCTCGAGCCCGGCGTCGTCGAGCGCGGCCTTGAGCGCGGTTGCGCCAAGCTTGAGCTGGCTCCCCGGCAGAAAGCGGCCGTACTCGCTCTGGCCGATGCCGGCGATAGCCGTTCGGTCGCGCATTGCCAAGGTCATGGCTTCAAGATGAGGCGACCGGTTGCGCGGCCCGCTTCGACCAGCCGGTGCGCTTCGCCGGCTTCCTCGAGCGCGAACGAGCGCGTCACGATCGCCTTCACCTGGCCACGCTTCATCAACGCGAGCACGTCCTCGAGCTGGTTGCGCGAGGTGCTCGTCACCGAAAGCATCGACTGGTTCTTGAGGAAAAGCTGCGCCGGATTGAACGCGATGAACTGGCCGGTGAGCTGCCCGATCAGGATCCAGCGCCCGGCGATGCCGAGGCTGCGCCGCATCGGCTCGAACAGCGGCGTGCCCACATTATCGATGAGGACGTCGACGCCGCGCCCGCCCGTAAGGCGCTTCACTTCGGGCGAAAAGTCCTCGCCGCGCGTGTGCACCACCACGTGATGGGCGCCCATTTCGCGGATCAGATCGGCTTTGTCGGGCGAGGTGGTCTGCGCGATCACGAGCGCGCCGGCAAGGCGCGCGAGCTGCACCGCGTGCAGGCCGAGCCCGCCGCCCGCGCCGGTGACGAGCGCGCTCTCGCCCATCCGCAGCCTGCCTACGTCGCGCACGCCGTTCAGGCAAGTGCCGATGGCGCAGGAAGCGATCGATGCGTCGGCAAGCGCCACCTCGTCCGGCACGGCGGCGACGTTGTCGTCGCCCACGGCCACGTACTCGCCGTAACCGCCGACCATGCCGTAGTCGCCGAGGAACTTGCGCTCTGCGCACAGCGCCTCGCGGCCGCTGCGGCAAAAGCGGCAAGCGCCGCAGATGTAGTAGCGCTGCGCGGTGGCGACGCGCTCTCCGGACTTGAAGCGCGAGACCTCGCGTCCGACCTCGATCACGGTGCCCGAGATCTCGTGGCCGAGCACGCAGGGCATCTTGACGCCGACCTTCAACGTGCCGTTGCGCGTGAGCAGATCGTGAAAGCAGACGCCGCAGGCGTCGACCTTGATGACGATCTCCCGCGGGCCGGCGACCGGATCCGGGATGCTCTCGAGCCGCATCGCTTCGATGCCGCCGGGCTGCCTCACCACGATCGCTTTCATAACGGAACGAACTTCACCAAAGTGACCTCGGATGTGAGCGGTTCGAATTTCGCGCGTACTCTGAGGCCCAGACGCGGTGTGCCGATTAAATTGCTGAAAAGCCGCACACCTTCGTCGAGCCGGACCTGCACCACGTCATACGGTACGTCGCGCTCGAACGCCGGCCAGTACGCTTTGTGAAACGAGCACCAGGACTCGACCACGCCGGCGCCGCGGGTTTCGACCCACTCGCTGCGCTCGCCGCGGCACTGCGCGCAATAGCGCGCGGCGGGAAATCGATGACGCCCGCAGTCGACGCAGCGCTGCAGCATCAGCATGCCGCGCTTCGCGCCCTCCCAGAAGGGGCGGTTCGCCGGGTCGTCAGGCGGCAGTGGCTTCGCTGCCATAGATGATCGAGGTAATCACCGGGGCGGCGGTCATGTACTGGACCAGGTTTGCGCCGGCAACCTGGCGCGCGCCGCACTCGCCGCGCACCTGACGCACCGCTTCGACGTTGAGCGCCCAGCCCTGCATGTACGATTCGGAAAGATGCCCGCCGCTCGTATTGGTCGGGAACTGATCACCGAGCTCGAGCTTTCCGTCGGCCACCCAGGGACCGCTTTCGCCGGGCCGGCAGAAGCCGAAGCCCTCGAGCGAAAACAGCACCGTGGGCGTGAAGTTGTCGTAGATCATGAGCGCGTCCATGTCGGCGGGGCCTGCACCGGCCATCTGGTAAACGTCCGCGGCGACGCGCCGCATCGGCGCGCGCCAGTAGTCGTCGGGAGGAAATGTCGATCCGGCGAGCGCCGAGGCCTGCGCGAACCCGCGCACGTACACCGCCGGCTTGCGCAGATCGCGCGCGCGCTCGGCCGAGGTGAGGATCATCGCCACCCCGCCGTCGTTGATCAGACAGTAGTCGAGGAGACGGAGGGGCTCGCAGATGAAGCGCGCGGCGCGATATTCCTCCAGCGTGAAGGGCGTGCGCATCACCGCCTCCGGGTTCAGGCTGGCGTGCCTGCGGAAGGCGCACGCGACTGCGCCGAGCTGCTCCGTCGTCGTGCCGTACTCTTCCATGTGCCGCCGCATCATCAGCGCATGAAAGGCGCCGGGAGAAGTCATGCCGTACGGGAACCACAGTCCGGCACCGCCGCTGCCGTAGGCGTCCGACGCGCCGCCGTAGTGGTCGCCGGCAGAGCGGCCGTTGTTGCCGTAGACCAAGGCGACGACTTCCGCCATGCCGGCGGCGATCACCGCGACGGCGGTCTGGATGCAGATGCCGGAGAAGCGGCCTTGCCCAGGGGTAATGGTCGTATAGCGCGGGCTGATGCCGGTGATCTCGCCAAAACGCTGGTAATCCGGAATGCGGTTGATGATGAGGCCGTCGACATCGCCGAAGCCGAGACCGCAGTCCTCGAGCGCCACCGTGAGCGCCCATACGCCGAGATCGTAGGCGTCGTATTCCGGAAGCTTGCCGTAGCGCGTCGTGCCGACGCCCACCACCGCGACGCGCCCGGCGAGCTGCGGGTTCATCCAGCGAATCTCGGCTCGGGCAGGCCGCGCACGCCCGGCTCGAGCGCAAATACGCCGCCGGCGTACGGCTGCGCGGCGAGCGCCTCGGCCGCGAGACCCATGCTGGCGCTCGTTACATACAGAGTGGAGAGATCCGCGCCACCGAACATGCAGCTCGTGGGCCGCTGCACCGGCAGCCGGATGCTGCGCTCGAGTTTTCCGTCGGGCGCGTAGCGATTGACGCACCAGCGGTCGAACTGCGCGCTCCAAACGTATCCTTGCGCGTCGACCGTCATGCCGTCTGGGCCGCCATGGCCCGGCTGCGCCTCGACGAACACGCGCCGGTTCGCGATCTCGCCGTCGGCGGCATCGAAGTCATAGCGGTAGATGCGACGCGAAGGCGTATCGGTGAAATACATCGTGCGATCGTCGGGACTCCAGCCGATGCCGTTGGAGATGGTGAAGCCGCGATCCATCGCCGTCGCGCGAAAGCCCGGCTCGAGCCGATAGAGCCGGCCGATCGCGCCGGCGAGCTTGCGATCCATGGTGCCGGTCCAGAAGCGGCCGGCGCGGTCCGCCTTGCCGTCGTTGAAGCGCTCATCGCCGAGCGTCAATCCGGCAATGTCGAGCCAGTTCAGTTCGGCTCCTGGCTTGCCGAGGGTGGCGAAGCCGCTGCGGAATGCGAACAGGAATCCGTCGTCCTTGCGCAGCGCGAAACAGCCCGGCGGCTTGGGCAGTGGCCAGTGCTCGACGTGGCCCGATGTCGACTCAAGCCGCCACAGCGAGGGGCTGGAGATGTCGATCCACCACAGTTGCTGCTCGCGCGGACACCATACCGCGCCCTCGCCGAGCACGTTCTTGCAATCGACGATGCACGTCGCCTGAACAGACGTCACGCCCCCTCCGGGTTTGGCTATGATGGTAGCGTCGAATGGCGATCACTACCAGCATGGCGCGCTCGATCGCGCGCTGGATCCGCGAACTGAATCCGGCCGGGCTGGATCCCGCCGTGATCGAGAAGGCGAAGCTCTGCCTCATCGACATGATCGGCATCGCGGCGCAGGCTGCCGATCTGCCGTGCAGCCGCCAGGCGACGGGCTATGCCGCGGCAATGGGCGGTACGCAAGCGACGCTGATCGGCAGCGCAGCGCGCGCGAGCGTAGCCGACGCCGCGTTCGCCAATGCAACGATGGCGCACGGCCTGGTGCAGGAAGACATGCACACGCCGAGCGTGTCGCATATCGGCGTGGTGGTTTGGCCGGCGCTGCTTGCGCTGGCCGAGCAGGAGCACGCCACCGGTATCGAGTTCCTGTCATCCGGAGTCGTGGGCTATCAAGTGATGGGCCGTCTGGGGCAGGCGCTCATCACGAAGGACGTGGCGCGCGTATTTCGCCCCACGGGCCTGATCGGAGCCGTCGGCGCCGCGGCGGCGGGCGCGCGCCTTCTGCGTCTGTCTGAAGACGATACCGTGAGCGCGCTCGCGCTCGCTGCGAACACCGCCGGCGGCCTGAACGAATGGGCGCATGTCGGCGGCGACGAGATGTACTTTCATGCCGGCATGGCCGCGCGCAATGGCGTGACCTCGGTGCTGCTCGCGCGCGCCGGAGCGCGCGCGTCAGAATCAGCCTTCGACGGCCGCGCGGGCCTTTTCGCCGCCTTTCGCGGCGCGCCGCGCACCGCGCTCGACCTCGGCGGCGGCTGGGAAATACTGGCGGTGTATCACAAGCCAGCGCCCGCCTGCAATTACGCGCAGACGCCGGCGCAGGCCGCCCTTGCCTTAATGAAGAAGACTCCTGTCAAGGCAGGCGATATCGAGCACGTGATGGTGAAGAGCTTTCCCGAGGCGATCGCTTATCCAGGCTGCGATCACACCGGCCCTTATCGAACGCTGCTGCAGGCCAAGATGAGCATCCAGTTCGTCGTCGCCGCAGCCCTGGTGCATGGCCGCGTGGACGATGCCGTGTTGCGCGACTTCTCCAGCGACAGCGAGGCTGCGCGCCTCGCGCGGCGCGTGCGGCTCCAAGACGATGTGGGCTTCGCCGGCGGCTTTCCGCAGCGCCAAGGCGCCGAAGTGGTAGTGACGACGAAGAGCGGCCGCAGCGCAACCTCGCGCCTCGGCGAGCTCGAGCCGCTCGACGCGGCGGGCGTGCGCAGCCGCACGCGCGCCACCTTCGCTCGCCTCCTCGACGAACCACGCGCGCAGGGCATCGCGCGCGAGATCGATGCAATCGTCGAGTGCCAGGACGCTTCCCGCGTCGTGCGCCTGCTTGCCCGATGATGCCGGAAAGCCGCACTGTCCCGGACCTGATCGACGAGCTCGCGCGACGCTTCCCCGAGCGCGAAGCCCTGGTGGGATCGGGCCAGCGCTACACGTATCGTCAGCTACGCGACGAGGTCCGCCATGCCGCGCACGGGCTGCACGCGCTTGGCGTGCGGCGCGGCGACAAGGTGGCGATCCTGATGGGTAACCGGCCCGAATGGATCATCGCCGATCTCGCGATCGTGCTGCTCGGGGGAGTGATGGTCGGGGTCAACACCTGGGCGACCGCGCGCGAGCTCGAATACATCCTCGGCCATTCCGACAGTCGGTTCCTGATCACCGTGCGCCGCTTCCTCAAGCACGACTTTCACGCGGTGTTGTGCACGCTCAACCTGCCGCAAATGGAGCGCATCGTCTGCGTCGGCGACGATGTGCCCGAGGACTGGCTGCCCTTCAAGGAGCTCATCACCCCACTGCCTGAAGCAACCATCGACGCGGCGCAGCGCGCTGTAAGACCCGAGGATGTCGCATACCTGCTGTACACCTCGGGCTCGACCTCGGTGCCCAAGGGCGTCCAGATCCAGCATTTCGGTCTGATCGAGAACATGTGGCAGATCGGCGAGCGCCAGCATGTCACCGAACACGACCGTCTGTGGCTCGCGGTGTCGCTGTTTTGGGGATTGGGCTGCGAGAACGCGCTGTTCAATCTCCTCACCCACGGCGGCTGCGTCGTGCTGCAGGAGCACTTCGATGCCGGGCAGGCGCTCGAGCTGATCGAGCGCGAGCGCTGCAGCGTGTTCTACGGCACGCCGAACATGGCGCAGGCGCTGCACGAGCATCCCGACCGGCCGCGACGCAACCTGTCCAGCCTGCGCGGCGGGGCGACAATCGGCGCGCCGGAGCAGATCATGCGGGTGATCGAGCTCGGCGCGCGCGAGATCTGCAACATCTACGGCCTCACCGAGACCTACGGCAACTGCAATGTCGCCGACGCCGCCGACCCGCTCGAGAAGCGCCTGGCGAGCGTGGGCCGTCCGCTGGCGGGCGTCGATCAGCGCATCGTCGATCCGCAGACCAGCAAGGTGCTGCCGGTCGGCGAGGTCGGCGAAATCCGGGTGAAGGGCTACGTCACCAGCGGCTATTACAAGGATCCGGCGCGCACCACCGAGGCCTTCGACGAGCACGGCTACTTCAAGACCGGCGACCTCGGCTGCGTGGATGCCGAGGGCCTGCTCTACTTCCGCGGACGCATCAAGGAAATGGTGAAAACCGGCGGCATCAATGTGGCGCCGATCGAGGTGGAGGAAGTGCTGATGTCGCACCCGGGCGTGCAGGCCGCCTTCGTCACGGGCGTGCCCGACCCGGTGCAGGACGAAATACTGGCAGCAGTGATCGTGCCGAAGCGGGGTGCGACGCTTTCGGAAAAGGAGATCGACGAGTTCTGCCGCAAGACGCTCGCCGCCTACAAGGTGCCGCGCCTGATCCGCTTCGCCGCCGAAGAGGAGCTCCCGCTCACCAGTACCGGCAAGCTGCAGAAGAACCGGCTGGCGAGCACTTTCTTTCCGACCGCCTGACCTCAGTTCCCGCCGGGCTTTACTTCAACCCCCGCCCAGCGCTCGAGCACCTGCACGATGGTGGTGAAGTCCTTGTCGTCGCCGATTTCCTGGTGAGCGTGCTGCCAGAGCTGGCGCACCGCATTCGCGACCCACATCGGCACGCCTGCGGCCTCCGCTTCCTCGAGGCAGAGCTTGAGGTCTTTGTACATGAGGCCGGTGGTGAAGCCGAAGTCGAAGCTGCGCGGCAGGATCGACTTGGGGAACTTGTCCTGCGAGGCGCTGTTGCGGCCGCTGCCGGCATTGATCACGTCGACCATGATGGCCGGGTCGAGCCCCGCCTTGACGCCGAACACAATCGCCTCCGAGGTTGCCGCCAGCGCAGTGGCCGAAAGGAGGTTGTTCGCGAGCTTCATGGTCTGCCCCATCCCCGGGCGCTCGCCGATGAAGAAGACCTTGCCGATATGCTTGAGCATCGGCTCGAGCTCGGCGAACGTCTTTTTGGGGCAGGACACCATGACGGCGAGCGTGCCTTTGACCGCGCCCGCCACGCCGCCGCTCACCGGGGAGTCGACCAGAGCAATGCCCTTCGCGGCGAGCGCGGCGGCAATCTCCCGCGCGGATCTCGCGCCGGTGGTCGACAGATCGATCACCGTCTTCACCTTCGACCCGGCGGCGACACCCTCCTCGCCGAGCGCGACCTCGCGCACGATTGCCGGGTTGGGCAGGCTGAGCAGCAGCGTGTCGACCGCCGAGGCGACCGCGGCGGGCGAATCGGCGATGCGCGCGCCCTTCCCCGCGAGCGCTGCGGCGGATTCTCGTCTTACGTCGTGCACCGTGAGCTGATAGCCGGCGTCGAGGAACCGCGACGCCATCGGCTTTCCCATGTTGCCCAGGCCAATGAATCCGATATGCTTTGCCATGAAATGAATTCTATCGCTTTGTTTCCCGAGATCGCATGGATGGAGAACTACCGCGACCGCGTCAACGCAGACCCGGAAATGGAGGTGATCGGCGGCTGGTTCACGACATCGATCGCGTTCACTTTCGGCGAACGGCGCTATGTGCTGCGCGTCGAGCGCGGCAGGATCATCGATATCAACGCCGCGCCGCGCGTCGACTCGCGCTCTGCGTTCGGCTTCCGCGCGCCGATGGAGGTGTGGAGCAAGTTCGTGAGGCCCGACCCGCCGGCGCTGTATCACGATTTCTTCGCGATGCTGATGCGCGTGCCCGAATTCGTGCTCGAAGGCGACGGGCTGGTGGCGATGCAGAACGCACGGGCGCTGCAGCGCATGATGAACCTGATGCGCGGTTGAGGAGAAGGCAATGCCGAAGCGCGAGCCGATCGTCGGCCGCTACATCACCGTCACCGTGGGCGATGCAGCCTGCCGCATCTTCTTCGAGGAGGCGGGCGGGGGCATTCCGCTCCTGTGCCTGCATACCGCCGGCGCAGATAGCCGCCAGTGGCGCCATGTGCTCAACGATGTCGACATTACGCGGCGCTTTCGCGTCATCGCTTTCGATCTTCCCTACCACGGCCGCTCGACGCCCCCGGACCGGTGGTGGCTCGCAAAATACCGGCTCACGACCCGGGGCTACCTGGAAATCATCCGCGCAGTATGGAGGACGCTGGAGCTCGAGCGGCCGGTGGTGATGGGCTGCTCGATGGGCGGCGCGATCGCGCTCAAGGTGGCGGCCGAGTACCAGAATGAGCTCACCGGCATCGTCGGCCTCGAGTCGACTGCGTACGCTCCGGGCCGCTACAATGATTTCCTGCACCACCCGGCGATCCACGGCGGCGAGCTGTGCGCGAGCTATACATCGGGGCTGTGCGCGCCTTCCAGTCCCGAGACAGCGAAGCGCGAGAACTGGTGGTACTACAGCCAGGGCGGTCCTGGCGTCTATGCCGGCGACGTTCATTACTACAGCTTCGATTGGGACGCGCGCGAAGACATCAAGCGCATCGATACCCGCAAGTGCCGCGTGTCGCTGCTTACTGGCGAGTACGACTACTCCTGCACCCCCGCGATGACCGAGGCGGTAGCAGCTTCGATCCCGGGCTGCCGCATGACCATCATGAAGGGCATGGGGCATTTCCCCATGATCGAGAACTATCCCGCCTTCCGGCCCTTCCTGCTGCCGGAGCTCGATGCCATGGCTAGTCGACCTTGACGCCGAGGTCCTTTACGACCTTGGCGTATTTCTCGTAGTCGCGGCGGATCAGCGCCGCGAATTCGCCAGGCGAAAGGACATAGGGATCCAGGCCGCCGGAGGTATTGAGGCGCTGTTTCACCTCGCTCGATTCGAGCGCGCGCCTGATTTCGGCGCGCAGGCGCTCGAGCACCGGCTCTGGCAGCCCCGCCGGCGCGAACACGCCGAGCCAGATGCTGTTCTCGAATCCGGGGTAGAACTCGCTGATCGTCGGCAGCTCGGGATATTGCGCCGAGCGCTTGCCGCCCGACACCGCCAGCGCGCGCAGCCTGCCGGCCTTGATCTGCGCCGCGTTGGAGCTGCCCGCCCACATCGCCGCCACTTCGCCGGCGACGGCAGCGGTGGTCGCCGGCGCGCCGCCGCGATAGGGCACGTGCACCAGGTCGATGCCGGTTCGAACTTTCAGCATTTCCATGGTGAGGTGGTGCTGGCTGCCGTTACCGCCGGAAGCGTAGCTGAGCGGCGGGTTGGCCTTGCGCGCGTACTCGATGAATTCGGGGAAGCTGTTCACCGGCAACGACGGATTGATCGCCAGGACGAACTGGTTGGAGGCGACGCTCGAAACCGGCGTCAGGTCGCGCAGCGTGTCGAAGCTCATCTTCGAGTAAAGGTGCGGGTTGATCGCGATCTGGCTGTCGGCGACCAGTCCCAGCGTGTAGCCGTCGGGCGCCGCGCGCGCCACCAGCTCGGTGGCGATGTTGCCGTTCGAGCCGACACGGTTTTCGACCACCACCGGCTCACCCATCTGCTCGGAGAGCTTCTGGCCGAGCACGCGTGCGGCGATGTCGGGAGCGCCGCCGGGCGGGATCGGCACGATCAGATGGATCGGGCGCGCGGGATACTGCGCAAAACTCCATGGCGCAACGCTCAACGCAAGCGCGGTGATAGCGCAGCGAATCAGTACCGATCCGGCCCTCACGATCACCTGGATTGAACCGGTTGTCGCAGCAGACTCCAACCCGGAATTACTGAATGCCTATCTTAGGAGCCCCGAGAAAGAGCGAGCTTCTTTAGTGCGAGCACGAACTGCATCGGATCTTCTCTGGCTGCACTCAGTCGCTCGATCTCGACTTCAAGCTCCGCCTGCGTGAAATCAGCGGACCGCACGAGTCGTCCACCTCTTTTCCAATAGAAGTATGCTTTTAGTAGTGCTTTCTGCCGAGATCCGCGTCCCGCTGCTTCGCGCCTGACCTTCCAAGTCAATTCTTCATCGACCCGGCGCGTATTACGAAGACTTGGTATCGACGCCATCTTTCCTCCCCCGGGAAGATGTGAGCCGACTATTGGGGTGCGTAGTCTTTTAGTGTGTGCCTCTTATTCCGAACGTGTCAAGCAATATAGAGGGATCTACCCTCGTTCCACTTCGCCCGCTCGCGCGCTGCGGGTTAACGACTATGCGCTGGTGCTACGTCTTCTTGCCCGCGCCGCGCCGCAGCAACTCGACCAGGCGCTGCGATTCCCGCGAGCTCGCGGCGCGCCACCAGCTCCGTGGCGATGTTGCCGTTCGAACAATGGTCCAAAAGGCGCCGCATGATAGTGAGCCCGGCGGGCACAGAATGCTGGCATTCGAGCACCACCGCCGCGCAACGCTCGGCCACCAGGGGCGCCTAGCGCACGAATTGCAGTATGTCGCCAAAGCCGGACTCCCCGTGGATAAGAACTGTTCCGCCCGGGAGCCTGCGGCCGTCCCACACCGGCTGCAGGAAGCGCCGCGCGCCGGCATTGAACGCCTCATCCAGCGCGCCTCGCTGGTAGGCGTTTTCAGCCTGCTCGAGACGACGCGCGCGCTCCGGCTCGGTGCGCAGCTTCGATCGGATCCAGCCAATCACCGCATCCTCGCCTCACATCGTGCGCCGGCCATACAGGAAGGTGATATTGATGCGGCGGTTCAGGTAGCCGTCGCGGAACACCGGACGGTCCGTAGCGTGAAATAGGTCCGAATCAAAAATCACGGCGCGGTTCGCGCGGTAGGGCACCCGCACGGGCGCGCCGCCGGTCGACTCCAGGTAGCGCAGTATCGTCGCGGAGTCCTTGTTGAACTTGGCGAAACCCCAATCGCGGGGTGCGTCCTGCCGGTACACCAGCAGGCCGCCGCGCTCGACATCGAGGTTTGCGTCGTCCTCGGTGATCCAGTAATTAACATTCACCGCCGCCTCATCGGCGTGCACGCCAAGCCCGGGCAGGCTGCTTTCGCATTTATAACCCCACATCATCTGCAGCGGCAGGCCGCGCATCATTCCCGGCAGGCGCTCGCGCAGCTCCAGCGCGATGCGCAGCAGCAGCTCGGAGCAGAAGCCGTCGAAAAAATAGGCGCCCAAGTACCCTGGCTTGATGTTGTTCCAGATCGTGCTCTCCAGGCAGTACTGGCGCAGCGCGCGCAGAGCACCCGGCGCGAGCAGGCCGTCCACGGTGACGATATTGGGCTTCGCGCCAAGGTAGCGGTCCTCGATGGCGCGAAAGTCGAGCTCGGGATTGATCAGCGGCCCCTCGAGTGGCGGCGGGTTGGCGAGGTAAATCGGCCGCTTGTACGTGCGCGCCACGAGCGGGTGCCGTGCGCCATCAAATGGAACGGTGGAGTCGATGCCCACCTTGCCGCGCACTTCTTCCAGCAGCCTGCGGTAGTCCTCCAGCACCTCCCGATAGCTCGTCGGCAACCTGCCCAGCCCAAGCAGGTACTCGAGCTGTTCGCAATCGTGGCGCAGCTTGGTTTCGTTCACCGCCATATCTTCCGGCGGAAAGGGCGGCGACGGGTGCGGGGAAAGAGCGGCCCGGCGCGCTTCGCTCCACGGCTCGCCACGGTTAAGCACGGCGCAGCGCGCGAAGCTGTGCGCCGCGCCCTGGAAATCCGAGCGCTCGAACCTCGCCAGGCCGAGATTAAAGTGCGCTTCGGCGAAACCCGGGCGCAGCGCGAGCGCGCGCTCGAAGAGCGCGACGGCCTCCTCGAAGCGCCGCAGATCGTGCATGACCGTTCCAAGCATGCAAAGCGCGTCGGAATCGTCGGGCGCGAGCTCAAGCGCTTTCTCGAGATGCTCGATGGCGTGCTCCTGCTCGGACAGGCCGGCGTGCAGCACGCCGAGTTGAAGATGGATCGGCGCGGCGGGCGCCCCGTGTTCGAGCGCCTCGCGGTAAGCCGCCATGGCCGCCTGCGGTTCGCCTGTCTTTTGCAGGTCCTTGGCAAGAGCAAGCGCGCCAGCCGCGTGCTCGTTTCGTTTCGCGCCCCGGGAAAACAGTGATTTGAACAGAGCTTTCAGGACGATCCCCCGCCGCCGCATCAGGCGCAACCAGAAGCCACTGCAAGACCTTCACGCGTAAGTGGTAGGCGCGATTGGACTCGAACCAACGACCCCTACCATGTCAAGGTAGTGCTCTAACCAGCTGAGCTACGCGCCTGGAGCGGAGAATTTTATACTAAGCGGATGGACCTGGTCCTGTGGCGCCATGCGGATGCCGAAGCAGGCGGCGACGATCTCGCGCGCCAGCTGACTGCGAAAGGGCGCGAGGACGCGGCGCGCGTCGCAGAGTGGCTGCTCGCGCGGCTGCCGTCGAAGTTTTCCGTCGTCGCCAGCCCGGCAGCTCGGGCCCAGCAGACCGCGAGCGTCTTGAAGGTAAAAATCGATACTTCGAAAATTCTCTCTCCGGGAGCGTCGGTCGACGCGATTCTCAAGGCCGCCGGGTGGCCGCGGCAGAGGGGCACCGTAGTGATCGTCGGCCACCAGCCCGATCTCGGGCGCGCGCTGGCGCACCTCGTGGCGGGCGCGCACAGCGAGTGGCACATCGAAAAGGGCGGCTTCTGGTGGCTCTGCGGCGAGGCGCCGGTCGCTGTCAGAGCGGTGCTGTCACCTGACCTGCTTTAGCACCGACAGCTTTTTGTCGGACAGGCCGCTCACCGCGAGCTTCATGCCGATGGCTTTCCAGTAGTCGGCTTCCGACTCGAGCGCCGCCGCCGAGAGCGGATTCTCGTCGAGCCAGGATTGCGGCAGATCGATGGCAAAGCCGCCGGCATCGGCCGCGACCCGCAGGAACGGGAGCTTCAGGTCGCTGCGGCTGCGCAGGCTAAGGGACGCAGTGCGGAGCGCGAACACCAGCCTCCAATCGCTGCCTTCCAGGCCGGCATCCTGCACCTTGGAGAGCTTGCCGCGGTGCGCGAGCACGATGCGGGCGAGCCGCGCCTGCTCCATGCGCGAAAAGCCCGGCATGTCGGCGTTCGACAATACGTAGGCGGAGTGCTTGTGGTACTGGGCGTGCTCGATCGACAAGCCGATCTCGGCGAGGCGTGCCGCCCAGTCGAGCATCAACCGGTCGGGATCGTCCTCGCGCTCGCCCCCCGGTGTGAGCGCGTCGTAAATCGTCAAGGACAAATCCCGGATTCTTTGCGCCTGCGCGCTATCGACGTGATAGCGGCGCACGAACTGCGTCACCGTGGCTTCGCGCATGTCGCGATGCTCCACGCGTCCGAGCAGATCGTAGAGCACGCCGTGACGCAGCGCACCCTCCGAGACCTTCATGCTCTCGATGCCGAGCTCGTCGAGCGCCGCGCTCATGATGGCGACGCCCCCGGGCAGCACGGGCGCGCGGTTCGGCCGCACCCCGGCGACGCGGTCTGGATCCGCCTTCTCGTGCTTGATCAGGAGAGCGCGCAGTCGCTCCAGCCCTTCGCGCGTCAGCCCTTCCGCGGCGAAACCGTTCTCGCGCAGGATGTTCTCGATCGCCCGCGCCGTGCCCGAGGAGCCGACCGCTTCATCCCAGCCGGTGGCGCGGTAGGTGTGCACGATCCCCGCCAGCTGCTGGCGCGCCGCCAGCTCGGCGGACTTCATGCGACCTTTGTCGATCTTGCCGTCGGGGAAAAACCTGAGGCTGTAGCTGACGCAGCCCATGTACAGCGACTCGGTGAGCTGCGGCTCGAGGCCGGTGCCGATGATGAGCTCGGTCGAGCCGCCGCCGATGTCGACCACCAGGCGTCGGTGCGCGGCGGCGGGCAGAGAATGCGCCACGCCCAGATAGATGAGGCGCGCCTCCTCGCGGCCCGAGATCACCTCGATCGCGAAGCCGAGCACCTGCCTGGCTTCGCGCAGGAATTGGGGCGAGTTCTTCGCTACACGCAGCGCATTGGTGCCCACCGCGCGTACTGCCTGACGAGAGAAGCCGCGCAGCCGCTCGGCGAACTTGGCAAGCGCCTCGAGCGCCAGGGCCTGCGTGCCGCGGTCGATGCGTTTCTCGGCGGTGAGCCCGGCGCCCAGGCGCACCACCTCGCGCACCGCATCGAGCGGGTAGATCTGGCCGTCGACCACCCGTCCGATCTGCAGGTGAAAGCTGTTCGAGCCGAGGTCGACCGCCGCCAGAGTGTCGTGACGCGCCATGGCCCGGGTACGGTAACACGGAACCGGTAAAATTAAAGGTTCG
>WNGC01002320.1_pt1 | contig 21911 bp, 20 predicted proteins | sample 5400051 | NCBI WGS metagenome assembly WNGC01 (sample SAMN13153368, study PRJNA577476) | soil metagenome | isolation source: 20 cm soil or saprolite under grassland replicate 2 | place: USA:California | collected 2016-06-15
CGGTTCGAATTCTAAACTCGGCATCTCCGAAACGCCGCAAGTTGAAAAATTCTGAGCGCGTTTAAAAAAATTGATATGCCCCTGACGGAACTCATCCTGACTGAAAACGTGCCCGGACTCGGTGCCGAGGCGGACGTGGTGAAAGTACGCCGCGGCTATGCGCGCAATTATCTTCTGCCACGCGGGAAAGCATACGAAGTGACACCAGGCGCATTGCGCCAGCTCGATGCTTTGAAGCAGAAGCGCGCCGAGCGCGAAGCGCGCGAGCTGAACGAGGCAGAAGAATTAGCGCGCCGAATTGGCAAGGCACGGTTCGTGTTCACGCTGGAGACCGGTGAGACCGGAAAAGCATTTGGATCCGTCACTGCGCAGGACATTGTGAACCGGATCAAAAACGAACTCGGCAGCGAAATCGATCGACATAAGATCGTTTTGGAGCGGCCGACGATCAAATTGCATCATGATGCAACCGCACAACTTGTTTTTGAGGTGAAATCCGCTGAGGAACCGAAGCCGGAGGCAGTAAGCGCTCCCTCAGAGGAACCAAAAAAACGACGATTTTTCCGCAGACAAAAGGAAGAGACAAAAGAATCGAAATAAATGGCGACTCAATCGTCCGCTTGGACAGGAGAGAAGCCTCGTAAAGCGGGAAATGGCGCTGGCCGAGGTTCGGCAGCGCGAAGTGGCGAAAAAGTTGTTCCCATTTCGCCCACAGGTTCTGCGCAGGATATTCACCGGACCCCGCCACACAGCGTTGATGCGGAGCAAGGCGTTCTGGGTTCAATGCTCATCTCGCCGCGAGAAACGATCGCGGAATGCGTTGAGAAAATTAATGAAGAATACTTTTACATTCCCGCACACCGGACGATCTACAACGTTCTTGTCGATCTTTGGAACACGGGGCAAGCGATCGACCTGATCACGTTTACCCAGGTGCTGCGTGATCGGCATCTTCTGGAAAACGTGGGCGGCGCGGCGTTCGTCACCAGCCTGTTCACTTTCGTTCCAACCGCTGCAAACGTTGGATATTATCTCGACATCGTTCGCGACAAATATGTTCTGCGCGAAATCATTTCCGCCGCCACCGAGAGCGTACGCCGGGCTTATGAGGAACAGGACGAGGTGAACGACCTGCTGGACGAAGTGGAACAGAAAATCTTCGCCGTGGGTGAAGACCGGTTCAAAGGCCAGATGCTCTCGATGAAAGAGCAAGTAATGAGCACGCTTGAATCGATCGAGAAGCTCTTTGAAAACAAAGGCGCGATTACCGGAGTTTCGACTGGCTTTCGCGATCTCGACAAGCTGACAAGCGGCTTGCATTCCTCAGAAATGATTGTGATCGCAGCGCGGCCGAGCATGGGAAAAACAGCGCTCGCAATGAACATTGCTGAGCATGCTGCCATCGAGGTGAAGCTACCCGTTGCTATTTTCAGCTTGGAGATGAGCGCGCAACAGCTCGTTCAGCGCATGCTTTGTTCACGAGCTCGCGTCAATCTAGCTAAAACGCGAGATGGATTTCTTGCGGAAACCGACTTTCCAAAACTAACGCACGCAGCTTCGAAACTGGCCGAAGCAAAAATCTTCGTCGACGATAGCGCCGGTCTTACCATCCTCGAATTGCGAGCGAAGGCCCGCCGGCTCAAAGCGCAAGAGAATGTGCAACTCGTTATTGTCGACTACTTGCAACTGCTGAGATCGACATCGCGCCGTGCACAGGACAACCGGCAGTTAGAAATCTCCGAAATTTCCGCGGGGCTAAAAGGTTTGGCAAAAGAATTGAAAATTCCGATCATTGTTGTCGCGCAGTTGAACCGCAATCCTGAGATCCGAACGGGAAGCGGCAAAGGCGTTCCTCGGCTGGCGGACTTGCGAGAATCAGGTTCAATCGAGCAGGATGCCGATCTCGTCGGTTTGCTTGTTCGGGAGGAATATTACGCGGATTCAGATGAGGAAAGAGCCGAACTGGAAGGGAAGGCTGAACTTATTATTGCCAAGCAGAGGAACGGTCCAATCGGCCAGGTCAAACTTACTTTCCTCAAAGACTTCACACGCTTTGAAGATCGCGCAGCAGACCAGGCCGAACCGGAAGAAGCGTTCTAAGCGATCGTTGAACAGTCAAAGCGTTGAAGGGTTGAAGGGGCTGCAGAGGAATTCTATTTAGCTCTTCAAAGCTTTAAGAGACTTTTCGCCGCGTCGATGATGTGCTGAGCGTCGATACCGCGTTCTTTCATCACTTCAGCGCCGGGCGCGCTCAAGCCGAACTGGTGGAGCCCAATCACTTTCCCATCGAGACCTACGTACTGATACCAAATCTCAGGGACGCCAGCTTCAATCGCGACGCGTTTACGGCATTCATCCGGCAAAACTTCTTCGCGATATTCTTGCGGCTGGCGATTGAACCTTTCGAAGCACGGCATCGAAACGACGCGGACACCGTCACCTAGTTCCTTTGCCGCCGCGAGCGCGTGCTGCAATTCGCTTCCGCACGAAAGGATGATGAGATCGAGTTTGCCGGGTTCTTGTTTAGCAATGTAGCCGCCGCGCAACACTCCTTCGCGGCGCAGGTTCACGTCGATCTCGTTCAATGTCGGAACAGTCTGACGCGTTAGCGAGAGCAGCGTCGGACCATCGGTTCGCTGCATTGCGGCGACAAATGCGCCTGCGGTTTCTTCGGGATCGGCCGGACGAATCACATCGATGTTTGGCATCAAACGAACCGAGCTGACCGTCTCCACTGGTTCATGCGTTGGTCCATCTTCCCCTACGCCGATCGAGTCGTGAGTGAAAATGTAAATGTTGGGAAGCTTCGCCAGTGCACTAAGCCGAATGGCAGCCCGGCAATAATCAGTGAACACCATAAACGTCGCGCCCGAGGCGCGGAAGAGCCCGTGGTACGAGATGCCGTTGAGGATCGCGCACATCCCGTGTTCGCGAATGCCGAAACGGATGTTGCGCCCGCCGGGATTATCACGATTGAAATCGCCGCCGTCCTTGATGTAATTCATAGTCGAACCGTACAGATCGGCACTGCCGCCGATCAGCAGCGGCATTGATTGTGCGATCGGCTGCAACACTTCGCCGCCGGCTTTGCGCGTCGCCAGTTTGGCATCCTTTGGAAAATCAGGAATCTTGGCTAACAGATCGGCGGGAACTTTTCGTTCCAGTCCGTGATCGAGCAGCTTCGCTGTATCAGGATTTTTCTTGCGCCATGCGTCATACGTCTCTTCCCAGCGATTGTAGTCCGCGAGCAGTTTCTTCTTGTGCTGGGCAAAATAGTCGTACACGTCCTTCGACACGAAGTAATGTTCGTCGGGCAACCCGAGCGCTTTCCGCGCGGCATCGACAAATTTTGCGCCCGCTTCGCCGTGCGCCTTGTATGTCCCTTCGACTTCGGGGATGCCTTTGCCGATGAGGGTGTGCGCGATGATGAACTGCGGCTTGCCGTTGTCGCGCCGCTTTGCCACATTGAATGCGTCGAGAAATTGCTGCATGTCCTGTCCCTCGATTTCCTGGACGTCGAAGCCATAAGCCTGCATGCGTTTGCCCGTATCCTCGCTCTGCGTCTCCTTTGCCGCGGCGTCGAGTGTGACCGCGTTCGAGTCGTAGATAAAGATCAGGTTGTCGAGGCCCCAGTGCGCAGCCAACGCGCACGCCTCAGAAGCTACTCCCTCCTGCATGTCGCCGTCGCTGCACAAACAGACCACGTGCTGATCAAAAATTTTGTGCTCGTCCATGTTGAAGCGCGCCGCTGCCATTTTTGTCGCCACGGAAATACCAACCGAGTTGCCCACGCCCTGACCGAGCGGGCCCGTGGTGCATTCCACTCCGGGCGTATCGCCAAATTCCGGATGTCCCGGCGTTTTGGAATGTAACTGTCGGAACCGTTCAATCTCGGACATCGGCAAATCGTAGCCGCTCATATGCAGCCACGCGTAAAGAAACATGCTGCCGTGGCCGCCCGAGAGAACAAAGATGTCGCGGTTGATCCAGCGCGGCTGGTCCGGATTATATTTCAGCGCGTGACCGAAGAGCACTGCACCGATTTCCGCGCAGCCGAGTGGAAGCCCAAGATGTCCCGATTGCGACGCCTGCACGGCGTCCATGCACAAACCACGCGCCTGGTTTGCAGCTTTCGAAAGAATTTCAATGTTCAAACTCATACACGTTTTATAAACGCGGCACCGTCAAATTGAAAACGGCGAAATTCGCGCCTGTGCCTTTTCGCAAAATCGATGGCGCGTTAAATCGTTAAATCGCAAAATCCGGCGTAACGGTGTAACGGTTCAAAGTTGTAACGGAGCGAAGCCATGAATCATACGACTCTTCTTCAGATCGCTGAAAAGCTCGAGCGTCTTGCGGGGCGGCTGCCTTCCAAAATTCAAAAGGCAGTTCTCAGCGAGCTTACACCGCTCAAGGAATTGTTTCTCCAACAGCGGCCACCGCGGTTCCTCTTGATCGGATCGAGCACAATGCCGACGCCCCGAATCCTCAACGCACTTTTTTCACCCGATGCACATGAGCAAATGAATGTCGCGGTGATGCCGGTGCATCGGTGGGTCGACTGGGACATATCAGGCCATGGAACGATTTCAGTCCTCGATGCGCGCGGTGCAGACGCCTCCGCCGCCGCTCAGGTAGAGGACGACCTCAAACGTCAGCCTCCCGATATCGTTTTCGTTTTCGATGATGGGGAACCGAAAATCGAGAAAGCATCCGACCATAACTCCACCGAGTTGGCCCTGCCTGTACAACATGATTTCGGCGGCAGCTTCGGCGACGCCAAAGTCATCGGCATCGCGTTTGGATCGGACATGCGCACTGCGCAATTCGAAGAAGCGCTCAAGGCGCAGCCGGCGCTGCGAGGTCGTTTGCTGAAGGTCATCGTGTTCAGCGACGTGGATGGCGCTGAAACGCGCGGTTTGTTGTCGCTTCTCGCACGCGAACTGCCAAACCAATCGAAGATCGAAATCATTCGAATTTCGCGGGACCGCGAAGCGCAGCAGCACGTGGCCCAGATGTTGATCAAATCGACTACCGCGATTTGCACCGCGATCGGTGCCCAACCCATTCCGCTGGCGGACCTGCCGATTTTGACCTCACTTCAAGTGATGATGGTCTCCGGAATCATGTACGTCAGTGGTCGGGAACGAAGCTTGCGTGCGGCAGCAGAATTCATCACCGCCCTCGGCGCAAACGTCGGCGCAGGAATGCTTCTACGCGAAGGTGCGCGAGCGATCCTGAAGTTTTTCCCCGGTTGGGGCAATATCGTCTGCGGCATGGTCGCAGGCGCCGGCACGTACGCAATCGGTCGCGCCGCCACCGCGTTTTTTATCGGTGGCGTGTCACTCAAAGATGCGCGACGAAAATATCTCGCTGATCGCAAGAAGGCCTCACACAAGCGGCATTGGTTAGACCGCTCACCGAGGGCCGCTAAGTCCATTGAATAACTTGTGAATAAGTTCTCGGCTCCCTTGTATTTTGTTCACACACTTTTGTGAACAGACATATCAATTTCCGAGGCTGCATTGCGCGACGCGCATGGTTCTCATGAAGCTGTCGGACATACGAAGCGCGCTGCGAGAACTCCGCCTCTCGCCAGCTAAAACGCTCGGACAAAACTTTCTGCACGACCAAAATCTTGCTCGCTGGATTGTCGATCAGGCGCAGATCACTCCAGATGATTATGTCGTCGAGATTGGACCCGGACTCGGCGCGCTGACTTGCTTTGTTCTTGAGAAAGACGCGCGCGTTCTTGCGATCGAAAAGGACACGCGATTGGCCAATTTTTTGCGCGCGCGTTTCACCCATCGACGGTTTGAAGTGCTCAACATCGACGCGCTGAAATTCGATCCGCGCTCTCTATTTGCGCATCGCCGCGTGAAACTCGTAGGTAATCTTCCTTACAATATTTCGAGCGCATTGCTATTAAAATTCCTGGAACAGCCAAGTGCTATCTCATTGTGGCTCTTCACATTACAAAAGGAGGTGGCGAGGCGCCTTTCAGCATCACCATCCACTCATGATTACGGGGCGTTGACCTTGCGCGTGCAACTCCATCAGCGCGTAAAATATTTGCGGACTATTGCTGCAACCGTTTTTTTCCCGCGACCGGAGATCGACTCCGCAGTGGTGCGACTCCTGCCACGCAACGCGCTCGAGTTGCCCCAGCGCGACGATCAGTTGTTGTTGAAATTAATCCGAGCCGGGTTTTCTCAGCGAAGAAAACAGGTGAGAAAATTGCTACGAGAATACGTGAGTGACTGGGACACGGCCTCCCGCTATCTGAACATCGATTCAAACGCTCGCGCGGAAGAGCTATCGTTGCTGCAATGGATTGCTCTGGCGAATTTCATCGCGCCGCCGCCATCCCCTGACGCACGTCTGGCGAAGAACGAGCAGTTTCCAGTCGTCGATAAAAATGATCGAATACTGCGATACGCAAGCCGCTCCGAAGTGCATGGGAATAACTTGCGGCATCGGGCCGTTCACATCCTGATATTCAACCAAGCTGGCGAAGTTTATTTGCAGCAACGCTCGCGTTGGAAAGATCGGCATCCTTTAAAATGGGACTCAAGCGCTGCAGGCCATGTCGCGGACGGGGAACGTTACGACGATACAGCGCAACGGGAATTGAACGAGGAACTAGGTGTGAGGGTTGCTCTTCAGAAAATTGCAAAACTCCCAGCTTCGGAACACACCGATCAGGAGTTTATCTGGGTTTATCGCGGCAGCATTTCGAGCGATCTCGTACCGAACAAGTCTGAAATCGAGCGAGGCGCGTTTTTGCCACCAAGTGTTATTGACGGCTGGACTTCGTCACGACCGGAAGATTTCGCGCCGGGATTCTTAGAGTGCTGGGAAGCTTATCGGCGGAAAACGCAGCCCGGTAGCGAACCGCTTAAACAACTCTCCTGATGCTATAGCGTGCGCTGTCCTCAGCGCATTCTTTTGAGCCTCCGAAATCCGCTGCGGACGGCGGACACTACAGCATCAAGGTTGTGCGTGAGCACCGCTGCTGCGGTTCACCATCTCTGGCGGCGGAAGGTTCCAAGAGCGCCATTTCCTGTCGTATTCGACTGCTGGCAACAATGCGTAACACGGATGGCCTTTCACTCGCAGCCAGGTAATCATCTTTACCAAATTCTCCTTCGCCATCGTTGTGCAGCCTGTGGTTGGCCGATTCACGCCACGCCGAATATGAAAGAAAATTGCGCTCCCTGCGCCCGGTACAGGCGGATCGGAATTGTGCCTGATTTCAACCAACCAATGATAGGCGAAGTCACCCGAGCGCATTTTTTCGTGCGTATAATTGTCAGGCGGATTCTTCGGATCAATCACGATGTGTCGATTGTAATTGGGTGAGCGTGGGTCGTCGCTCCAAACGTCTGCTTCAGTGACTTGATGATATGGATAATCACCGCCCGGAGGCAGTTGCGGATCGTATCCAAAGACCTGGCCAATTTCGAAAACTCCGGCGGGTGCGCGACCATCTCGCTCCTGTTTTCGAAGACCTGGCTCGTTTTGCCCCAGCAAACCCGTGCCCCAGGCGAGGCCGTTTTTTCCAAACAGCACTGCAAAAGGTCCAGCCACAGGAGTCCATTGTCCGTCGCGTGGCCGCTCAAACAATCGCAGCTCCCCCCGCATCGAGTTCCAATTCGGCGCGACTCCCAGGATCAGTTGCGTGCAATCATCGGGAACGCCCTCGGCATAGATGTTGGCAGCTAGAAAGAAACAAATCGCTACAGCGCGAAGGATGCACATAGGCTTCTACAAGGAAGTCATTTCCGTCAGTTCGCCAATTGTTTCACATCCACGGTAACGACGTGGAGCGATTTTTTTTTGGCTGCATCCAGATCGAGCCCAAACCCAGGCTCTTGGATAGAAGCCTAACCTCTATCGCTTATGAAAACATTATTCTCAATCGGAGCCATGATCACCATTTTGGGTTTGACCGTGACTTCCACATTGGCCCAAACCCAGACCACAACTACCAGCAGCCCCACTTACATCCAAGCCAGCAAGCTCGTCGGCACGAAAGTGAAATCGTCCCAGGGAGAAGAAATCGGTACGGTCAAAGACGTCGTGCTCGACCGCAATACCGGCTGCCTGGCCTTTACGGTTCTCTCGACGGGCGGAGGCGGCACGGGCGTTGCTGGCGGTGGCAAAATGGTTGCAGTTCCCTGGGCGGTGTATTCTCCAACATCAAATGTTAGCGAGCTCACGGTAACCGTGGATCGGGAGCGGATCTATAACGCGCCTGTTTTCGAATATGCTCGGATCGAAGAATATTCCAGGCCTGAGTACATTACGAATGTCTATAGCTACTATGGCGTAAGCGCAGGCACCGTTGGTGCTGGCGTTTCTGGCTCTACTACAACAACCGGCGCCACGACAACAACGGGTGCGGCGACAACAGCAGGTACGACTGCTTCGCCGGCTGGCGCCAGCTCACCGGCGGCAACTTCATCGTCTCCCGGAGCCAAATCGCCCCTGCCTGCAACATCGGCTTCGCCGGCCAGATCGCCAAGTCCGCACGCCACGGCAGCAACAACTCCGCGCGCGGCTCGCGGCGGGAAGCCACACGAAACAGTGTCTCCAAGTACTCGGGGCGGAGCAGGCGGCACTTCACCAACGGAAGAAAAGCGAGGCACACACGAAAAGACAACTCCACCATCTGGCCGCAGCGAGACCGGAGCGCGATCCGAAACCCAACGTCCGACCTCTGAGACCGAGCGAGCTCCATCAGAAGCTGCGAGCCCCGGTGAAAAAGCAGCTGGATCACAGCATCGCCAGAGGGGAAAACGCGAGACCACGAGTCCCTCGGAGAAACCTCCGGGAGACGAATAACAAACCCCAGCTTCAGCTTGAATTTACGGCCGATTAGTCTGGGTTGAATCAGCGGCGCGTTCCCAGCTGATTGGTCGGGAATCACTCAGCGGTTTGGCCTTCTACCGCGGCTGTATCCGCCGGAAGATATTTCATGCCGACGAACCACAGCACACCAGCGACCAACATCATCGCTGTTACAGCAAGGAAGGCGATCTCCATGTTCGTATGGTCGGCTATTGCCCCAATAAGAGGCGGAGCCATTGCGTCACCCAGCGCGTGAATAATCAAAATATTGAGCGCAAAGGCCATAGATCGCACGGATGGACGGGTCACATTAGCCAGCGCCGTATTTGATGGACCCGTGTTAAAAAAGAGAAAGAACAATGCTACAAACATCAGTACCCACGCCAGGGGAAATGGTGTCAAAACCACCGCCGCAGAGAACGGAAACGCGATCATGACTCCAATTCCCGACACCAAAAAATAGGCGCCGGCAAAACGTTTGCGCAGCAAGTCGCCCACGATTCCGCCTAGGAGCGTCGCCGTCAGGCCGGCAAAAACCAGCATCCCGCCGAATACGATGCGACTGTTCGGTGGCAACCCGCGATACTGCAAATATCCCGGCATCCAGAACGAAAGCCCACCCATGGCAAAAGTGAGCGCAGTCATCGCCAGTGTGTTCCAGACGTAGGACCTGATTCGGATCAAGCGGGCGTAATCACGCAGCGTTGCGCGACGTTTTGCTTCCAGCGTTTTCACTTCGTCGCGCGGATCGCGTCGAAAAAAACAAGCAAGGCCAAGGAGCACTCCCGGCGGCGCAACAGCAAAGAAGGCCGTCTGCCAACCCCAATGTGAAGTGGCAAAGCCGCCAATGGCATAGCCAAGCGCGCTGCCAACCGGAATGGCGACGTAAAAATACGACAGCACGCGACCACGGAATTCCAGTGGAAATAAATCGGAAATAATAGTTGGAGCAGCAGGGCCGTAGCCGCCTTCGCCGACGCCGACAAGGAGTCGCATCGCGAACAACAAAGCAAAAGTCCCGGCGATCCCTGATGCCGCAGTCGCACCACTCCAGAGAAGCACGCTTGTGCCAATGATGATCCACCGCGATGCCCGATCAGCAAGCCAGCCGAAAATCGGCGCCGCTATCATGTAACTAACGAGAAAAGCGGTGCCGAGGAGACCCGTCAGCGCGTGCGCGTTCGGATCACTCGGCGCGAAGAAATGCGCTCGAATTTCCGGTTCGACTGCTGAGAGAACATAGCGATCGATGTAATTGAAAAGATTAATCGCAAGGAGGAGTACCAATGCCGTGCGGCCGCCGGGTGCAGGACGCGCATTTGTTTGCATCGACAATTCCCGATTGCAGTTTGCCCGACGCCGATTGTAAATCATAAACGATGCCTTCGAAATCTCCCGCTGAACGTGTGCTCTACGCCATTGGCCGCCCTCTCGTGCGCACTTTTTATCGAGTCACCGCAGTCGGCCTCGACAACCTGCCAGCCGGCGGATTCCTTCTTGTGCCCAATCATATCAGTTGGGTGGACGCTCTCGTGCTGCAGCTCGCTTGTCCGCGTCCGATCCGCTACGTCATCGACCAGGAGTATTATCACAAACCGGTTTTGCGCCCGATTTTGCGCGCGATCGGCTGCATCCCGATCAATATCCGTCATTCGCATGCTGCGGTTCGCACTGCTGCTGAAAAGGCTGCGCAAGGCGAGATCGTGTGTGTTTTTCCAGAGGGCCAACTGGAACGCAGAGGCGTTCTTTTGCGACTTCAACGCGGTTATGAATTAATCGCGCGGCATTCGAAGGCGCAGGTTGTTCCGGTTTGGCTGGATCAGCTCTGGGGCTCGATCTTTTCATTCCAAGGCGGAAGATTTTTCACCAAGTTTCCGAAGCGAATCCCCTACTCTGTGACGGTCGCGTTCGGTAGGCCGTTCAAAGCCGAAGATGCTGACAGTGCCGCCGTGCGCGAAGAATTGCTCAAGCTCGGCGAATTCTGTTTCAGCCGCAGGCCATCATTAGATCGCCATTTGGCGGAAGAATGCGTGCGCGGCTTGAAGCGAAGACGCTTCGCCACAGCAGTCATCGACGGAATCGATCACAGCGAACTCAGCCGGGCAAAATTGCTCGGCGCAGCTGCGGCGCTAAGTCGCCATCTTCGGAAGGAATTTGCGGACGAGCGAATCGCGATCGTTTTGCCTGCCAGCAAAGGATCGATGCTCGCGAACCTCGCCGTGACCATGGCAAACAAAGTTCCTGTGGATCTTAATTTCACTATCGGGCGCGCGGCGAATGAATCCTGTTGCAGGCGCGCCAACTTGCGGGTCGCAATTTCAGCGACGCCATTCATCGAACGAATCAAGGATTTTCCATGGCCAGAGAAAATTTTGAAACTGGACGAACTCCTGCCGCCGATGAAACGCCAAATCGTTTTCTGGTGGATGATATCGCTGCTGCTGCCCGCGCGTTTGCTTTTGCGTCTTTTACAGATTCCGAAACAGGGCGGGCACGCTGAGGCGGTCTTGCTCTTTACCAGCGGAACCACCGGGGAACCGAAAGGCGTCGTGGTGAGTCACCGCAATGTTGTCGGAAATGTCTCGCAGTTTCGGGCACTGCTGGACGCAAAAAGGACCGATGCCATCCTCGCGTCGCTGCCGTTCTTTCACACGTTCGGGTCAACGGTCACACTTTGGTATCCGCTTATCGAAGGTGTCCGCATTGTCACATATCCGAATCCACTCGACGCGGCACACTGCTCGGCGCTGATCGAACGCTATAACCTTACCTTTCTGCTTCTGACGCCGACCTTCCTGCGCCTGTATTTGCGTAAGGCCGAGCCGGAGCAGCTCCGAAGTTTGCGCCTCATTATCACCGGCGCCGAAAAGTTGCCTCTCGATCTAGCCGGCCATTTTGAAGAACGCTTTCAGAAGAAAGTTTTCGAAGGTTACGGCCTCACTGAAACCGCGCCGGTGGTGAGTGTAAATTTGCCCGATCCGGAGCCGAAGCGACCCGGTGAACATGTACAACCATCGAGCCGTTTGGGGTCCGTTGGCAGACTGGCACCAGGCATCGCAGCCGAAATGAAGGATATCTGCACGACCGTGAACGAACAGCGGAAGTCCTCCGGGATGATTGGCTGAAAACCGGCGATATCGGCCGCTTCGACGAAGATGGATTTCTCTACATCGAAGGTCGGCTGTCGCGTTTTTCAAAAATCGGGGGCGAAATGGTGCCGCACGAAGCGATCGAACAAAAAATTATCGATCTATTGGAACTCTCCGGAAGAGATGAACGCCCCATCGCGATTGTAGGCGTGCAGGATGAAGCCAAAGGTGAAGCACTTGTGCTGCTCAGCGCGGTCGATATCGACCTTGCTGATTTGCGCAAAAAACTTCAGGACGCAGGCGTACCAAACTTATGGATTCCAAAACAGGTCCACGGCGTTGAAGCGATCCCAGTTCTCGCTTCCGGCAAACTCGACCTGAAAAAATGCAACGAAGTCGCAGCGGATGCATCGACGAGGAATCGAATCACGGGTGAGTGACTGGATCTTCTTCTTTGACTCGCCAGGGTGAAATTCTGCCAAAGAGATCGCGTGTCGCACCTGCGATGTCCTCGGCTTTCGACACACCGCTGTCGATGAGGGCGCGTCCGGTGCTGGCCCAAATTTTCCTCACAACCAGGGCGCCGTTCTCGCGCACAATCCGGCCAAGATGCTGGACTGCCGCAGCGGTAGCCGACTTGCGAATGAGTTCCGGCGACGAGCGTGACGTCAGCTCACAATAACGCCGCGCGACTTCGCCCACGCGGAGCGTCAGAAACGCGTTGGCGGCACCATTGGAAACACATTTTACAAGGAGAGCTGAGATGCCGCTCAACCCTGGAATCCCGCCTTTGAGCGCCGGCACGACAGATACCGCAAGCGGCGCAACCATTTCTCCGAGGTCCAGCGATTCGAGGCCGCTCGCAACGAAAGCTGTGCCAGCAACGTTCGCATACAGCCGCACCAATTCGCGCGGAGAGGGACGCTGGACGTAAATCCGTGCGACCCGCGCGACCATTTGAATTTGAATGAAGAGAACGATGAGACCATCGAGCCGTCCATTTTGCATCAGGGCGGTGCTGAGAAACACAGTGCTTGCTGTCCTGCGAACGACTGAATCCGCCTGCGCTGACAAATGTCCGACTGCATTCCCAATCTCCTCCTTCGTCACTAGAGGCATATCTCGTGTCCGCGGATTTGCGGCGAGTCGGAGCCGAAGAATTCGCAAGTAAGCGTCGTACCTCGGGCCGCAATTCTCCTCCGGCAGGACAAGCGCGGCGGGAAGCCTTGCGTACGCAATGGCGCAATAGAGCGCCAAAAATCCAACCGCAGCGCAAACACTCCAGAAGACGATGGTTCCAGCGATGGGATGGATTCTGTCGGCCAGCGAGATCAAACTCGTGACGCCCGCGATTATAAGCGACACCAGACAGACTGTTACCAGCACAACCAGGCTGATGATTAACTTCCGCGCACTCGTATTCCGTACTGCAGCATCGGCTTTCATAGCATCGTTAATACTGTGCACTCAGCGCAGCGGGCTTCAATCGAAAGCAACAGAGCACCAAAGTTGAGGGCTTAGAATTCAGTGTTCAATTTGCTCTTATGAAAGACAAGTTCATCGTGATTTCTTCAGCCGGTCCCAATCGCTATCCGTCGAAGGGAACGCGTGAGCAGCCACTGTGGGACGAACATGCCGCCTTTATTGATAAACTCGTTGATGAAGGTTTCATTTTCATGGGCGGCCCTCTGGTTAATGAACCCGGGCTGCCACATGGCGCGCTTTTGATCGTCAACGCCGAAGATGAAAACGAAGTGAGAGAAAAACTGAAGAACGATCCCTGGTTCACGCACGGTATTCTGAAACTGGAGAGCGTAAAGCGCTGACAGATCTTTATTGATGCGAGGAAGTAGGTAACGCTCGCCGCACCGGCACAGTAAAATTTGCAATTCGCACGACATTTGATCGCGAGCGAACATGATCTCATGCACTTCAGTCAATGGACTCTCCGGCTTTTGAGCTTGATCGCTCTCGGAGTCCTGTCCGTTTGCACAACACGCGCTGCGGACAAACCAATAATGCGGGCGGTGGTCGCGCACGAATACGGTGCGCCTGAAGTGCTCAAGCTTGAGCAGGTGCCGCGACCCGAACCGCAAGAAGATGAAGCGCTCGTGCGCGTGATCGCGAGCGGCGTCAACCCAGCCGACCCGCTCACGCTTAGCGGCAAATACGCGAAGGAATTCGGCACGCATCTGCCGCTGATCCCCGGCTATGACATCGCCGGCGTCGTGGAGAAAACGGGCGCGAACGTCAGCAGACTCAAAGTAGGCGACGCAGTTTACGGTTATCCAACTTTTGGCGGCGGTTGGGCAGATTACGTGACAGTCAAAGAATGGGAAGTGGCTCGCAAACCAAAGTCCCTCAGCTTTGTCGACGCCGCGGCGGTCCCGATGGGTGCGTTGACCGCCTGGCAGGCGTTAGTGGACGTGGCGAAACTCCAGCCCGGGCAGACCATTCTCATCCACGGCGGCTCAGGCGGCGTTGGCAGCTTTGCAATTCAAATCGCGAAAGCGGGCGGTGCGCGCGTAATTGCGACCGCCTCGACAGCAAACCAGGATCTCCTGAAGCAGCTTGGTGCAGACGTGGCGGTTGATTACAGCAAAACGAAATTTGAGGATGTCGCGAAGGACGTGGACGCCGTGCTCGATCCGGTGGGCAAGGAAACGCTCGCTCGTTCCTACAATGTGGTGAAGCAAGGCGGAATCGTCATGTCACTGGTCGCCCTTCCCGATCGCGCTGAACTCAAGAAACGTGGCATTCACGGAGCAGCAATCTCAGTTCATCCCGATGCAGAAGACCTGACCGAGATCGCGCAACTCATTGACTCTGGAAAACTCAAGCCCGTAGTCACGCAGGTCTTACCGCTGAATGATGCAATCCGTGCACAACAACAAGCCGCCACCCACCATACGCGTGGCAAGGTCGTGCTGAAGATTGCCGACGAGCCGAAAGGATAACCGATCGGTTTGTGATCGGCACTTTCTTCCGGCAATAGTTACAAAGCTCCGTGGAGGACCTTTTGGTCGATCGCCAGGTATTCGTCGCGCGGCGGACTGAACGTATCGAGCACGCGTGTCGCCGAGAGCGTTTCTACGCCATGCGGAACATTGCAGGCGAGATAGAAGGAATCGCCGGTTGAAAGCTCGTGCGGCACGCCTTCAACGATCAATCGCATTTTGCCTTCAAGAATGTGAACGATTTGTTCCTGCGGATGCGAATGCTCTGGCATACGACTGCCATCAGCCAGAGTGGCGAGCATCTGATACATCGTCTTGCCGTGTGCGACCGTCCTGCGCGTAATGCCGGGACAAATTTCAATCGTCGGATTTTCTTGTTGCATTTTGCACCTTACGCCCAGCATTTTGTGGCGTCGTCAGATTTTTGTATCCGAAGTCAGTTGTCGCTTGCCAGTCGCCACGGATCACTGCCAAACTACGCACCATGAAAACCTTCACCTCGTTTATCGCAATTCTATTCGCGACGTTGATCGCGATATCCTCATTTGCCCAAACCCCCGCTACGTCGCCCGCGACTGCATCGGGTACGAGCGCGGCCCAACCAGCAACTGCAACAGGCCAGCCGAATCCGCAGGAAATGATGAAGCAAATGATGGAGCTGTCGAAGCTCAACGACAACCACAAGCTTCTCTCCAGCCTCGACGGTAATTGGAATTTCAATATCAAAATGTGGATGAACCCCGATCCGAACGCGCCGGCACAGGAATCGAAAGGCACCGCCACCCGCAAGAGCATCATGGGCGGTCGTTACGTGGTGATGGATGTGACGGGCAAGATGCAAATGCCGGGTGAAGACGGCAAACCGAAGGATATGCAATTCAAAGGCATGGGCTTGGAAGGCTACGACAACCTAAAGAAAAAGTTCGTTGCCTCATGGGTCGACAACATGGGCACTGGAATCCAGTTTTCCGAAGGCACGTACGATCCCGCGACCAAGAGTTTCACCTACACGAGTGAAATAGAGCCCGCGCCCGGAATGAAAATGCCAGTGCGCGAAGTCATAAAGGTCGCTGACAACAACCACATGAGCCTGGAATGGTACGAAAACCACGGCGGCCAGGAAAAGAAGACCATGGAGATCCATTACACTCGTTCGGGCAAAAAATAGCACATATCGATTTCGGATTGCGGGGAGCGGATTGCGGAGAGCTGTAGCGGCGGTCTTTGACCGCCGAAATGTAGCGGCGGCCGTGCTGGCCGCGAAACAACTTACACGCGCTTATGCGCTTCGCTGGTTCTGAATTTGTCGCGTGATTAGAAAATGCGCGACAAACCCGAGCAGAAACACGACGAGACCGATCCAGGGATTCAACGTCACTGCAATCAATAACTCGGCGACACCGAACAACCAGACAAAGCTCTCTCCCGCGAAGGCCTGGCCCCAGGCGGGCTGGAGATTTCCGGAGGGAACACGCGGTCTCAACGCAGGCCAGAAACGTGGCACCGCTCGGCAATACACGCGATATGATTCACCCTGAGTTTTCAGCAGCGATTCTTCTTCACGAAAAATTAGCCGGTAAACAAAAATCCAGTTCGCCAACAGCAAGAAAACAAATCCAGATCGGCTCGCCAGAACGCCGACTCCAGTCGCCATTGGGAGATTGGCGAGATAGAGAGGATTGCGCGTGTAACGAAAAGGTCCGTCAGCTACGAGCGCTTCGGAATGTTGAGCGTGGTCGTGAACAACTTCCGTGCGCAAATACGCCGTCCCCCATGTCCGCAACGCGGCGCTTAGAAACACGAACAAGGCGCCAGTCGCGATCACGATTCGCGCGAACGCTGCGGCTTCCGAGCTGCCGCGCGTTATCGATGGCGCGACCAAATGTCGAAGTGCGACGATGAACGAAGTGTCATCAAAAATGGAAAGCAGAAATCCTACCAAATAAATCGCGCTGACGATCCAGAACCGCTTTTCGAACTCGAACTTACTCGCGCGCATGGCCGCATTTGTAGCGGCGGCTGCCGTCAGCTGCAATCCTGTAGCCAGCGGTTTGGCGGCGAGCAAGTCGCGCCCTTTCAGTCCGATGAAACAACGAATCGATTGCCTTCGCTGTCCTTGAACATCGCGTATGTCCCCCAGGGTTGTTTTTGCGGCGGACCTTCAAATTCCACGCCGCGCTGCTTCAATTCCTCGTAGGTTTTCTCGATGTCCTCGCACTGGTACGACATGTTCATAAAAGAGCCGATCCGTTTCTCGTCTCCGTCCGGCGTGAACAACACTACGCGCGTCTCCGCTTTCGGAATTCGCAGTTCGATCCAGCGCTGCTTTTCGTCGAACGGTTGATCCGTGATGATCGTGAACCCGAGCTTGTCGGTGTAAAAATCCAGCGCGCGGTTCTGATCCCGCACGGGAATACTAACGAACTTGATTTGTTTGATCATGATGCCTCGAACCTAAGTGGATTGCTGTCATCTCGTCCACAGCTGATAACGGTCTCCCGCACAAACCGCTGTCCTTTTATCGATGCAGCACCAGATTTACTTCTTACTTCTTAATTCTTACTTCTTCCTGTGCCTCGCTTTAAAGAAACCGTTCCCATTGACGACTACGTTCTTGACGTGCTGATGCGCGACCTGATCGCTCACGATCAAAAGCCCGCCGCCTATCTGGTTTATCTGCATCTCTACAGCCAGGCTGTTCGGCGCCACTGGAAACGTATTCCAGCGAGCGTTCGAACGATCGCTGATGCTACTGGACTGTCGAAAAGCGCCGTTCACACAGCGCTGGGGCATTTGCGGCGCCGGCAACTAATCGCGACGACCGCTGATCACGCCACCGCCACTCCCCGGCATCGCGTCCTTCGCCACTGGCGATAACGCGCCGCTGTCCCCCGACGCTCATCGCTATTCATCAGTCGTATTCGGACTGGATCGAAAATTTACTGAAAGATTCCACAACAAATAACGAATCACTTTCGATGGTTTGCCTACGCTCCCAGCGGCTCTGGTTCCTCCTCCATAATTTTTGCTTCATCCCTTCCGCGTGACGACCGAACCGCCAGCACCGCAACAAGGTCACGTCGACCCGCGTTTCGAGGGCCGCCAGCGCCAGCCCGGTCTCGATCTTCTCCGCGCGCTGGCAATCATCGTCGTCGTTATCTATCACGCTGGCATCATGGGTTTCCCGTTGCCGAGTCGCGTCCATCGATGGGGTTGGATCGGCGTCGATCTCTTTTTTGTTCTCAGCGGCTATCTGATTGGCGGCCAGCTCCTGGCGGAGGTCGCGCGTAGCGAGCATCTGAATCTGGCGCGATTCTACGCGCGCCGCGTCCTGCGGATCATGCCGGCGTACTTTGTGATTCTCACGATTTACTTTTTGCTTCCCTCGTGGCGCGAGTATCCGGATATGGCCCAGCCGCTCTGGAAATTTCTGTTGTCCGTTCAAAACATCGCGCTGCACGGCGGCACCGCGTTTTCGCATTCCTGGTCGCTCGCAGTTGAAGATCAGTTTTATCTCGCGCTTCCGTTCATCTTACTTGTTCTTTTCTGGCGGCCTCGCGGCGCGATCCTTGTTTCGTGTTTCATCGTTCTCAGCGGCTTGTTTCTCCGGGCTTTTCTGGCTGCACAGAATGCATCAGTTGATGGCGGCGTTTCGTTTCGCGGATTTCAGGCATGGATTTACTATCCAACCTGGACGCGACTCGATCCGCTCGTGCTTGGAGTTGTGATTGCCGCGATCGAGAAATTCCGGCCTCGATTGTGGCAGCGGCTGACAAATTCCGCGATTTGGCTCTGGGTGCCTGCTCTCGCGCTGATTGTGTACGCGCTCTGGCTCGGCGAAAGCGATTACATCAATTTCAAAGCCTGCGTCTGGCAGTTTCCGTTAATTGCGACAGGCATGGCTGTGCTGTTGATCTGCGCGCTGAGCCCGCGCCTGCCGTTAAGGTGGTTCGCGATCCCCGGCGCGGCGTTCGTCGCCAGCATCGCTTACAGCGCTTATCTCGTGCAAAAGGTCGTTATCCACGGTGTGGCGGAATTCTGCCGGGTCCATGATATCGATCCGAAATCCGCTGTCGCATTAATCGGGGTGGAATTCTGCGTTTACGCTGCCGCCACGATCCTCTTTTTTACAGTGGAGCGACCTTTCCTGAAGTTGCGCCATCGCATCGCGCCACGGTCTCGCGCCTCCTCTGTATCACGAACTCGCTAACGATTTTGCTACGCGTCGCAAATCGTCGAGGAGAATCTCCATATCGCGCAGAGTCGTCCGGTAGTTCAACACGCAACCGCGAAGGGCGAAGCGACCGCCGAGGGTCGCATTGGACAGATACGAGCTGCCATCTCGTTGCAGTGCGACCAACAGCCGTTCATTAAAGGCATCGATTGCTTCGGACGATTGACTTCTCAGCTGCACCGGCACATGACGAAAGCAAAAGATCGACAGCTCGACCGGCGCGACCATCTCGAAGTCATCGCTCGCTTGCACCATCGACTCGAGATGCCGCGCACAGGCAAGGTTGCTTTCAATCGCCGCGCTCAAGGAATCGAGTCCCACGCCCTTTAACAACATCCACACCTTAAGCGCCCGGAAGCGCCGCGACAGTTCCGGGCCGTAGTCCCAGTATGCGAATGCTTCGTCTGCCTTCTCTCCAATAACGCGCGTGTATTCGGCCTCGTGTGTGAACGCTGCGCGCGCGATCTCCGGGTCGCGGTAAATCACGCATCCGACGTCCACTGGCAGATAAAGCCATTTGTGTGGGTCGAGCGCGATCGAATCCGCCCGCTCCATGCCTGCGAACAAATTTCGCGCCGATTCCGCGAGCACAGCAAACGCGCCATAGCTTCCATCCACATGCATCCAAAGTTCGAACCGGTCCGCAATCTCTCGAATCTCGGCTAACGGATCGACCGCGCCTGTGTTCACGGTTCCGGCATTGGCAACCACGCACAACGGAATGTAACCCGCCTCCAGGTCAGCGGTGATTTTTGCAATAAGATCGTACGTCCGGATTCTGAAGCGCTCGTCCACGGCGACGTGACACACATTTTCCCGCCCGATCCCCAAAAGCCCTGCTGCCTTCGCGATGGAGAAATGCGTCTCGCTCGACGCATAAACGCGCAATCGACCTGACGAGCAATCTTTCGTCTGCCGCGCCGCGGCGAGCGCGGCGAAGTTAGCCATCGATCCACCGCTGACAAAGAGTCCGCCGGCCTCAGCATTGAATCCAAGAATTTGCCGGATCCAATCGATTGTCAGCCGCTCGAGTTCCACGGGCGCCGGCGCGGAACGCCAAACGGTGAGATTCGCGTTGAGAGTTGAGGCAAGCAGGTCAGCGAACGCCGCAATGGGGGTCCCGGGCGATTGCACGTAGCCAAACATGCGGGGATGCGCGTTCTGCCGGCTAAACGGAACAATGTCCTCGCGAAAAACCTTCAACAGCTCGTCGAAATCGCTTCCTTTAGTTGGGAGCGCGGCGTCGAGCCTGTCGCGAATTCTGCGCGAAAACATGTGACGATACACCCCACGATCACGGAGATTGCCGAGATAATCGGACATGAATTGGATGACGGAATTTCCCCAATCGCGTATTTCGTCGGCAGACGGCTCAAGCATTTCTACCTATACACGCGCAAAAATCGCTCGTGCAAACTGCGGATGGGAACTTTCACGGTTCGGCAGATGCTCATGGGCCCGATGCTTTGATGAACGCAGACGCGGTGGCAATTCCGAATTCTTTGTGCAGGCTTATGCTTCACCTGATCTGGTATATCCTCGTGGGTTTAATCGCCGGAGTCATAGCGAAATCGGTGATGCATGTCCATATGACCATCTTCTGGACCATCGTCCTCGGTATCATCGGTTCCGTCCTCGGCGGGGCCGTCACCCACATGTTCGCGCCGCCAGTAAGCAGACGCTTTCATCCTGCCGGCCTCATCCTCTCCACGCTGGGTGCAATCCTTGTTCTGTTCCTTTGCATCAAATTTCGCATCCATTTCCCGCGCGTTGGATAGGGACTTCGGAACAATCCTACCTATTTTCCTGGGTTCCTGATAAGTCATATCTGACACTTTCCGGTATCCCGGTTTGAAAGCCTGGCCGTCGCGCCGACAGCGTTGTCAGCCTTCGCCCATCAGGTAAAACATCCTCATCCATGGACAATCTTTCGGTGTTCTTTCTCGCTGAACGCGAACAATCCGCTGATGAGGTGATGGCGCGACTAACCGCGTTCATCCGCGGCGCGACACAGACGCTCGATTTTGCGATTTACGACATGCGATTCAGTGATCCTCTGCGCGCAAAATTAGCAGCGGCATTGCGCGAAAAAGCTCAGGCAGGCGTGGCAATTCGTTTTTGCTACGACGCCGATAAACCTCCTCAGCCAAATCTTGCCGCCGGTCAGGACCCTGCTCCAGCAGGCACCGGCGCATTTGTCCAATCGCTCGGATATCCGTGGCGCCGCATTGCCGGAATGAAACTGATGCACAGTAAATACGTCGTGCGCGATCGAGAATCCGTCTGGACCGGTTCGACCAACATGACCGACGACGCCTTTACGTTGGAGGAAAACAATATCGTTGAAATCGATTCGCCGCCGTTGGCCAGTTATTACGCGCAAAATTTTCAACAGTTGTGGGAAAAGGAAAATTTCGAGCACACCGGCGATATTCATACCGAGCCCGTGCCACTCACCTTTTCCAGCCAACCGGCTACGGCACGAGTCCTGTTTTCGCCCGGATGCGGTTTGGAAATCGATTCAGAGATCGCCAAGCGCGTACGCGCAGCGCAACGCCGTGTTCGCATCTGCAGTTTGCTAATCAACTCAGGCACACTGATCGGAGAGCTCGGCAATTTGTTACGCCGCGGGCAGGTGCCGGTAGACGGAATTTACGATCGCACCCAAATGGAAGAGGTCTATCTGCAGTGGCAGGAAGTGCCGCAGAACCGCTGGAAAATCAGCGCGCTAAAGGAGATCATCATGCGCGCGGGTCTGGTTGGGAAAAACTCAGCGCC
>WNGC01001340.1_pt1 | contig 21874 bp, 21 predicted proteins | sample 5400051 | NCBI WGS metagenome assembly WNGC01 (sample SAMN13153368, study PRJNA577476) | soil metagenome | isolation source: 20 cm soil or saprolite under grassland replicate 2 | place: USA:California | collected 2016-06-15
CGGATCGACCAGAACCAGGCGCTGTTTTCCCTCCTGGGAACCCAATATGGCGGCAATGGAGCAACTACATTCGCGCTGCCGGACTTCAGGGGGCGCACCTTGATCGGCACAGGGACCAACGACGGAGTAGATTATCTCCTCGGTGGGGTCTTCGGCGCCGATGCGATCACGCTCGACGAGGCCAACCTGTCTCCGCACGACCACAGCCTGCCCAACCCGGTGCCGGAACCAACCAGCCTGGTCCTGCTTGCGACGGGCCTGCTCGGCCTCGGCCTCGCCCGCCACCGCGTCCGGGCTAACGCTTAGCGCTGCCACCAACTCCGCTTCGCCTCGGGCACAATCCGCAGGGACATCCGGATCAGCCCCCGTTTTACGTGAGTCACATTTCCGGCCAGATCGGTATATTATAGGAAGAACGAGTCATTGGGGGGTGAGATGACAACCGGGGCTTCGCCGGAGCCGCCGCCGTACCCAGCCGGGCCGTTCGCCGCCGGAGACGGGTACGACGACCGCCGGCGCCAGGCGTGGATGGACGAGATCGAGCGCGCGCCGGCGCGGCTGCGGGAGGCGGTGTCGGGCCTCTCGGACCCGCAGCTCGACACCACATACCGGAACTGGACGATCCGCCAGATCGTCCACCATGTGGCGGACAGCCATCTGAACAGCTACGTGCGCTTCAAGCTGGCGCTCACGGAAGAGCGGCCGACGATCAAGCCCTACGACGAGAGCCGGTGGTCGCTCCTCGCCGACGCGCAGCGCGCGGCCGTCGCCCCGTCGATCGCGCTCCTGGAATCGCTGCACGCCCGGTGGGCCTTCCTGCTGCGGTCGCTTGCGCCCGCCGCGCTTGAGCGGTCGTTCTACCATCCGGAGAATCAGGAGGCCGTGCCCCTGTGGCGCGCCCTCGCCTATTACGCCTGGCACGCCCGCCACCACACCGCGCAGATCGAGTGGGTCAGGACGCACAAGCTCTAAGCGGCAGCGGGGAGAGCCGGACGGCGCAGTGAAGAGGATGGGGCTGGGCCTCGGAATCCGTGGTTCATGAGGAGGGATGTCCAGTGGGCAGATATCGTCGCTTGGCTGGTGCGCTGACGGCCCTGATTGTCCTGGGAACGCTCGCCTGGGGCGCGGGAGGCCCGGCGGGCGGACAGGAGGTCCTGAAAATCGGGGCCCCGCTGGCCGCCACCGGCGCCGACGCCCGGGAAGGCGCCCTGACCAAGCAGGGCTACGACCTGTGGGTGGAGACCGTGAACACGCGCGGCGGCATCAAGGTCGGCGGCACCGCCTACAGGGCCCAGATCCTCTACTACGACGACCAGAGCAAGCCCCAGATCTCCGCGGAGCTCACCGATAAGCTCATCAGCCAGGACCACGTGAGTTTCCTGTTGGGGCCGTACGGGAGCCCGGCCACCTTTGCGGACGCCGCGATCGCCGAGAAGTACAAGATCCCGATGGTGGAATCGAACGGGGCCGCCCGGAGGATCTTCCAGCAGGGCTACAAGTACATCTTCGGCGTCCTCAGCCCCGCGGACGAGTATGCGAGCGCCATGCTGAAAGCGGCCGTCTCGCTCAGGCCCAGGCCGGAGACCGTCGCGATCTTGTCGGCGGACGACCTGTTCTCGCTCGAAGTCGCGAACGCGGCCAAGGATTGGGCGGAGCACAATAACGTGAAGGTCCTCTACTTCCAAAAGTACCCGGTCAATACCCCCGATCTCAGCGCCGCCCTCACCAGCATCAAGTCGCTCCACCCCGACGTCTTGATCGGATCCGGCCATCTGCAGGAGAGCCTGCTGATCATGAAGCAGGCCCAGACGCTCGCCGTCAACGCCAAGTTCTTCGGATTCACCGTGGGGCCGACGACGCCGGATTTCGCGAAATCCCTGGGGCCGACGGCGGAGGGGGTGTTCGCCTCGTCGCAGTGGACGCCCGACGTCAAGTACAGCGGCCCGATCTTCGGCTCTGCGCAGGATTGGGCCAGGCTCTTCCAGATCCGGTACGGGGCGGTTCCCGACTACCACAACGCCGAGAGCAGCGCCGGCGCGCTCACGCTGCAGCTGGCGATCGAGAAGGCGGGCGGCCTCGACCCTCAGAAGGTCCGTGACGTGCTGGCGTCGCTCGACGTCGTGACGTTTTACGGACGGATCAAGTTCAACGCCGAGGGGCTCGACGTCTACAAGCCGATGGTCGCCGTCCAGATCCAGCACGGCAGAGTGGTAACGGTCTGGCCGGCGGAGGTCGCCTCGGCGAAGGCGGTCTATCCAACGCCGCCCTGGAACGCCCGGCAGTAGCATCCGGGTTCGGGTAGCCCGGCGAGGCCTCGCCGCAGGCTCCCCCCGGATCATGCGTGCCAATCGAAGCGAGGAGTAGAGCCAAGGTCACGTGAGCGCCGCGGCGCAGATCGCGCTGCAGAACGCGGTCAACGGCCTGCTCATCGGCGGGACCTACGCCACCGTCGCCGTGGGGTTCTCGCTGGTCTGGGGAACCCTGAACGTCGTCAACATCGCGCACGGCGCGCTCGTCATGCTGGGGGCCTACGTGACCTACTGGCTGTTCAGCCTGTACCACATCGACCCCCTGCTCGCGCTGCCCCTCACCGGGGCCGCCCTCTTCGCCCTCGGGTATCCCCTGCAGCGGTTCGTGATCAATCAGGTCATCCGGGCGTCGTTCCTGATCACGTTCCTGCTGACGTTTGGCCTGGACCTGCTGATCACCAACCTGGCGCTGGCGGCGTGGACCGCCGATATCCGCTCGGTGACCACCTCGTACTCCGGATGGAGCCTCACCGCCGGACCGCTCGCGCTGCCGGTCGTCCGGATCGCCGGCCTGGGGATCGCCGTCCTGGCGGCGGCGCTGCTGCACCTGCTGATGACCGGCACGCGGCTCGGCAGCGCAATCCGCGCCACCGCCTCCGACCTGGAAGCGGCGCGCCTGATGGGGATCCCGATCGCCCACGTCTACGCCCTGACCTTTGCCATCGCCGCGGCGACGGCAGGCATCGCCGGGGGGCTGATCAGCCTCAGCTTCCCGATCTACCCCGCGATGGGCGCCGGGTACACACTGGTCGCCTTCGTCGTCTGCGTGCTGGGCGGGCTCGGCAGCGTGCCCGGAGCCCTCGCCGGCGGGCTGGCCCTGGGCCTGCTGCAGACCTACGCGGCCTGGTGGCTCGGGCCGAACTTCGACAACATCGTCGCCTTCAGCGTGCTCATCCTGGTCCTGCTCGTGCGTCCCGCCGGGCTCTTTGGCCGGGCGCGCCGGTTCCGCGGATGAGCCGGCAGGCCCTGCATCGTCCCGCCGCCGCCGGCGCGATCCTCGCCGCGGCCGCGCTCGCCGCCGCGGTGGCCATCCCGGCCTTCGCCGGCACCTACTACGTCCGGGTCATCACGGGGATCTTCATGTTCGGGATGCTCGCCTCGGGGTGGAACCTCATCGGGGGGTACACGGGCTATCCGGACTTCGGCGCGGCCGCGTTCATCGGCATCGGCGCCTACACGACCGGGATCCTGATGCTCCACGCCCACCTCCCGTTCGCCCCGGCGCTCGCGGGCGGGGGGATCCTGTCGATCGGCGCGGCGGCCGCGATGGGGTCGGTGCTCCTCCGCCTGCGCGGGCACTACTTCGCGATCGCCAGCCTCGGGTTCATGATCGTCCTCCAGCAGCTCGCGGCCAACCTCGACATCACGGGCGGCGGATCCGGGATGAACCTCCCCGTGGCCCGGAGCTTTACGACGTTCTACTACTGGACGCTCGCGGCGCTCGTCCTCGCGGTGGCCGCGGGATTCGCGCTGCCCCGCTCGCGGGCGGGGTATGCGATCGCGGCGATCCGGGAGAACCAGGACGCCGCCCAGGTCCTGGGCATCGTCCCGCTGCCGTACAAGATCCTGGCCTACGCGGCCAGCGCCTTCTTCTTCGGGATCGCGGGGGGCATCTACGCCTATTGGTTCACGTTTATCGACCCGCCGGCCGTGTTCAACGTGGACTTCACGATCCAGGCGATCGTCATGACCCTCTTCGGCGGTCCGGGAACGGCGCTGGGACCGCTGGCGGGCGCGGTCATCCTCAAGAGCCTCGACGTGGTCCTCACCAACATCTCCGTCTTCTTCCACAACGTCTTCTTCGGGGCGCTGGTCTGCCTGCTCGTCATCTTCGCCCCCCGGGGGCTGGCCGAGATCTTCCGGGCGCGCGGCGGCCTGATCGAGACCATCCGCGCCGACCTGCGGGAGAGCCGGATCTGATGCCGCTGCTCGAGGGCCGCGGGTTGACCAAGCTCTTCGGGCGGCTCGTCGCGGTCGATCACGTGGACCTGGCGGTCGAGCCGGGCGAGATCGTGGGGCTCATCGGGCCCAACGGCGCCGGCAAGACCACGCTGGTGAACCTGATCACCGGCCTGGAGGCGCCGACGGACGGCGCCGTGACGTTCGACGGACACGCGCTGCGCGGGCTGCAGCCGCCGGCGATCGCCCGGTTGGGGCTCGCGCGCACGTTTCAAATCGCCCAGCCCTTCCGCACCATGACCGTCCGCCAGAACGTCGCGGTTCCCGCGCTCTTCCGCGGCGACCCCGCCCCCGGCGTGGCCGCCGCCCTGCGGGAGGCCGACGCGGTGCTCGAGATCGTGGGGCTCGGGCCGAAGCGCGATCTCCCGGCGCGGGCGCTGACGACGCCCGACCTGCGGCGGCTGGAGCTGGCGAAGGCGCTGGCGCTGCGGCCCCGGCTGATGCTCCTGGATGAGGTCATGGCGGGGCTGACTCCGGCCGAGGTCGATATCGCGATGGAGATGCTGCGCCGGGTCAACGCCCGGGGGATCGCCCTCCTGGTGATCGAGCACGTGCTGCGCGCGGTGATGGGCCTGAGCCACCGCGTCGTGGTGCTCCACCACGGCCGGAAGATCGCGGAGGGCGCGCCGGCCCAGGTCACCGCCGCCCCGGAGGTCATTCGCGCCTACCTCGGCACCGACCCGGGCGCGGGGCCCGAGAGCACGCCGCCGTGAGCGCGGCCGCGCAGGAGGCGCCGCTGCTCCAGGTGCAGGACCTCGACGCCGGCTATGGCGCGGTGCAGATCCTCTGGCAGGTCTCGCTCGACGTCCGTCCGGGCGAGACCGTGGCCCTGATCGGGCCGAACGGCGCCGGGAAATCCACGCTCCTCCGCACGATCTCGGGCCTGGGTCGGCCCTGGCGGGGGCGGCTGCGCTTCGGGGGGCGGGAGATCACCGCGCTCGCCCCCGAGCAGATCGTCCGCCTCGGTATCGCCCACGTCCCCCAGGGGCGCCGGTTGTTCGCCGATCTCTCGGTCCGCGAGAATCTGCTCCTCGGCGCCTATGCCCGAGACGACGCGGCCGGCATCGCCGGCGACTTCGCGTATGTGCTCGACCTCTTTCCCGCGCTCCGCGACCGCCTCACCCTGACCGCCAGCCAGCTCAGCGGCGGCGAGCAGCAGATGGCGGCGGTCGCGCGCGCGCTGATGGCGCACCCCCGGCTGCTCCTCATCGACGAGCCGTCCCTCGGGCTCGCGCCCATCGCCATCCGGATGCTGATGGGGGCCGTGGACCGTCTCCGCGGCGCCGGGACGAGCGTGCTCCTGGTCGAGCAGGACGTCGCCGTGGCCCTCCGCCACGCGGACCGGGGCTATGTGCTCGAGACCGGCCGGATCGTCCTCCAGGACGCCGCGCCGGCGCTCCTCAACAACCCGAGGGTGCGGAACGCCTATCTCGGGTTGGGGGCAGGGGGGCCGCGGACCTAGCGCGAAAGATGCGCGGACTCGATCCCAGGACGACGCCTTCCCATCACGTTCCCCAGGAGCGCCTGAGTGCCTTCGACCCCTCGAGATGAGCTCGACCATCGGATCGGCGCGCTGCAGCACCACCTCCGGACCCAGCAGGTCGACGCCGCCCTGATCAGCCAGAACATCGACCTCTTCTACTTCACCGGGTCGATGCAGAGCGGCACGCTCCTCGTGCCCGCCGACGGCAGGCCGGTGTATGCCGTCCGCCGTGTGTTCGAGCGCGCCAGGACGGAGAGCGCCCTCGAGAAGGTCGTGGCGCTGGAGTCCTTCCGCCAGCTGCCCGATCTTCTACGGGGGACGGCCGGCCGCACCCCTCGGCGGATCGGGCTCGAGTACGACGTGCTCCCGGTTGCGGTCAAGGACCGCCTCGCGGCGGTCTTCGAGGACGCGGCGTGGGTGGACGTGTCGGCCGCGATCAGGACGATCCGGGCGGTCAAGTCCCCGTACGAACTGGACAAGCAGCGGGCGGCCGGAGGCCTCTCGGCGCTGATGCTCGAGGCCGCGGTCGGATCGCTGCGGGAAGGCATCACCGAACTGGACCTGGCCGGCCGCATCGAGGCCGCGGCGCGGCGGGCGGGCCACCAGGGGCTCGTGCATATGCGGGGATGGAACCAGGAGATGTTCTACGGCCAGGTCTCCGGCGGCGACGCGGGGGCCCTGCAGAGCTTCCCCGACATCCCGCTCGCCGGCGCGGGGCCGAGCGCGGCGAGCCCGACCGGAGCCGGGTGGCGCCGCATCGTGGCGGGGGAGCCGGTGATCTTCGACTACGTCGCGGCGCTGGACGGCTATCTCTGCGATCAGACCCGCACCCTGGTGATCGGGGCGATGCCGGAGAAGTTTGCCCGCGCGCACGACGCCGCCGTCGCGATCCTCACCGATGTCCAGTCCGCGATCCGGCCGGGCGTGACGCCCCAGGACCTCTACCGCCGCGCGATCGCGCGCGCCGAGGTACTCGGCTACGCCGACCATTTCATGGGCCAGGGCTCGCTGCGCGCCCGGTTTGTCGGCCACGGGGTCGGCCTCGAACTGGACGAATGGCCGGTGCTGGCGGAGGGCTGGACGCAGCCGCTGGAACCTGGCCATGTGTTCTGCGTGGAGCCCAAGATCGTTTTCCCGGGCGAAGGCGCCGTGGGGATCGAAGATCAGTTCGCGGTCACTCCGGACGGCGCGGAACGGCTCACCCGGTCGGCGCAGCGTCTCGCTGCGATCTAAGCCTCTGAGCGGCGCCGGAGAACACCGAGCCCTCCCAGAGCGGTGCCCAACAGGAGCACAGAGGTGGGCTCGGGAACCTCCGTCCCCTGCAGGTCGAAATGGCTGAACGATGTCGGCGTCCCGGCTCCCGAGCCGGTGGTGGTGTTTGGTTGGTCGCCGTAGAGTCCTACCCGACCCTCCGGAAATGTGCTATCGCTCAGCGTCGTGGCAGCAGTCGAGGAGCCGTTGACGAACGCCGAGTACGTATTGCCGCTCACTGTCGCTCTAATGTCGTAGGTGGCGCTCGGCGTGAACACGCCGGTCGTTTCGTCCAGGGTTACATCAAACGGCAGGCTCGAAATGGCGTAGGGGTTGTTGTTTGGGACCTGCGGATAATACATCCCGCCGCTGGCGGTCCAATTTCCACTGTAATTATTCCAAAGAGGCGATGGGCTCGGCGTGAAGTCGTCGTGGAAGGACACCGCCAGGGCAGACATCGGCATTCCAGTTACCGCCAAAATCCCAAGCCCAACTACGACCAGTGGAGCTAAGAAGGACCGGCGCATGGATGACCTCCTCGAGTTCCAATTCCTCCACAATAACCGTATCAAGAACTCGTATCGAGGCCCATCGATCAATAGAACGAATTGGCCATCTCCTCCGATCGAGAAGCATCATGGCCATTCGCCGGCTCACCCGGCCGGCGTCACGTCTCTTTACGGTCTAAATACCAGCGCCGTCCCTGCGGCCCGTTGTAGCCTCAGGCAGGTTTAGTGAGGCTGTCCTGCGGGGCTCGACGCTTCGTCACTCAGAATCTGCTTGACGTGATCGAGGAATTTCTTGATCGATGAGAGTCCGCCAGAGATCGCCCTCGTAGCGTTCCAGAAATCTCCTGAACGCCCGAGGGATGTGCCTGCGGCGAGGCCCCGACAGACACGAGGAGGACGCCCGAGATCCATTCGATGCCGGCCCCACAGCAGGGGTTTGTCCCCTTGACTGGCGTTGCGACTCAACAGTATCCTCCTGCTGCGCCGCCCGCGGCACTCGCACGCCCGCGGGCGGAGGGTCCGAGGATCCGAGCCATGCCGGTCGCGTTCGTTCTGAGCATTGGCGGGGTGGATGGCGATTTTCAGGTCGGCGCCCTCCGGTACCTTTACAATCGCGGAATCATCCCCGATATCGTCTGCGGCTCGTCGGCAGGGGCAATCAACGCGGCCGCCATCGCGCAGGGCGAGGGCGGACTCGACACCCTGGAAGCCACCTGGCTGGGTTTGAACGACAGCAGCGACCTGTACATCGAACAGCCCTGGCTGGCGAATCTTCCCGGCGAAGTCAGGGGCCTGTTGACTCAGAATCTGTTCAAAGCCGTGGGAGCCGTGGGGGTGCCGGGGTTGCTTCGGGCGGCCCTGGGATCGGGACCACTGGGCATCCCGGTCATCCTGCTGGGCGCGATCGTGACCCTACAGAGCCTCAATCAGGTCAAGGGCGCGGTCAATCAATTCTTACAGCAAAATTCAACAGCCGACCCCTCTCCTCTCAAGCAGCGAATCTTCGACGGCCTCAATCGCCCCGCCATTCCCACGTTTCCGCTGGGGACCAAACTTCGGATTGCGGTGACGCAGCTCGAGAACGGGCAGCTGCGGCTCATCAACGAGCATGGTCAGTTCATCGACCCTGATGAGCATGGCAGGTTCAGTGATCCCTCGGAGGAGCCGGCGGTGGACCTGACCCAGGCGGTCATGGCGTCCGCGGCCATTCCGCTGTTCTTCCCGCCGGTGCGGCTCAACCAGCATCACTACATCGATGGCGGCGCTCGAACGTTCCTGCCGGTCCAGGCGGCTCTTGACGCCGGGGCGACGCGGGTCTTTGCGATCGCCGGGCCGGCGACCGGGGTCGTCACTCCCTATCGCACCGGTGTGCCCGCAGTCGATGGCAGTGGGTTTGGGATGGTCTCAGGAAAAGTCGTCGGGATCGCGTACGATTCGATGCTGTTCAATGCCTTGAATCCCCCCGGTCATTTCGCGGTTCCGACGGCCGTCATCCAGCGCACCCTCAGGAATCTCAGCCTGGGGATGAACGTCGAGCCCGGCCTGATCTGGATCGCGATGGGCTACGGGTACATGCGGGCCGCCGACGTTCTCCACGCCGCCGGAGATCCGGATCTGTTCAAACGGCTCAGCGGGAACTCCGACGCCATTACCACCTTGCGGGTCGGCATCTGGATGGAGGAATGCGGGGCCCACGGCCGGCCGCTCCCCGAGTTTTTTGCCGGCGCGCTCCCGACCACTCCCCGAGGCGGATGGCTCGCCTCCGTCCGTTCGAAGAAACAGGCGCTCGCCGGCCTCATCATGGAACGGCTCTCCCTCTTCGGCAGGATCCACCCTCACGTCGGCGTCTCACCCAATGCGTTGAGCTTTACGGACACCGTCATCGGCCGGGAGGCCTCAAGGGTGCTCATCGTGCGAAACATGTCGGCCGGGCCTGTGCCCACGGACGCGGCGAAGTGGTGGATGGGCTGGGAACGTCACCCCTGGCCCACGATGGCCCCTGATCCTTGGAGCGCTTCGCCGTCTGTGACGCCTTCAACCGCGGCGTTGCCCACCTCGAGCATCCACATCAACGTTCCGTCGGTGCCTCCCCCGTTCCGGATCGGTCACGCCGTGAACGACCAACCCATCGGCGGGTCCCTCCCGGAGGGGAGCACGATCCCCCTCAAGATCTCCTTCACCCCACACGGTGAGGATCTCGTGAACGAAACGCTGACGATACACTCTGACGCCGGAAGCGCCACTGTGCGGTTGGCCGGGAGGGGGGTGCGACTGCGGCCGCCCAAAGCAGTGACGCGCGCCTGACGGCGGCCCGCCGCGACCGGCCGCCGGGCCTGCGAAGGCGACCGCCGGGTGGATGGCGCCCGCGGCCGGCGCAGGAGGGTCCCCTCTTCCCCGGGAAGCGGTAGGGCACTAAAATAGAAGCGCACGTGGACCAGACCTCTGGGGATGGGGTCGCGCACCAAGGAGGATGACCGCAATGGCCCGGGCCCGGGAAGAGACGCAGTCGGTGACGGTCAGCGAGGCGGAGATCGCCGTCCACTGGAAAGAGGAAAGCACCTATCAGCCCTCCGCAAAATTTATCGGCCAGGCCAACCTCACCGACCCGGGGATCATGGAACGCTTCAGCCTCGACCGCTTTCCGGAGTGCTTCCGGGAGTACGCCGATCTGCTTTCCTGGGATCAGTACTGGCACACCACGCTGGACACCACCGACGCGCCGTTCTGGAAGTGGTTCGTGGGCGGCAGGCTCAACGCGTGCTACAACTGCGTGGACCGGCATCTCGCGCAGTACAAGAACAAGGCCGCGTTCATCTTCGTCCCGGAGCCGGAGGACGACCCGCACGTGGCCGTCACCTATCAAGAACTGTACACCCGGGTGAACGAGACGGCCGCGCTGCTGCGCGACTTCGCCGGGCTTCGGGCGGGGGACCGGGTGACGCTGCACCTGCCGATGACCCCGGAACTGCCGATCACGATGCTGGCGTGCGCGCGCCTCGGCGTCGTCCACTCGGTGGTCTTCGGCGGCTTCAGCGGCGAGGCGTGCGGCATCCGCATCGCCGACTCCGGCAGCCGGGTCCTGATCACGATGGACGGGTACTACCGGAACGGCAAGCTGCTGGACCACAAGGCGAACGCGGACATCGCCGCGGCGACGGCGGCAAAGGAAGGCCAGAAAGTGGACAAGGTCCTGGTCTGGAGGCGTTTCAGGGACAAGTCCGCCTCCTCCACCCCGATGGTCAAGGGCCGGGACTTCCTGGTCAATGATCTGCTGCCGAAGTACGCCGGGCAGCGCGTCGAGCCCGTCTCCATGGACGCGCTGGCGCCGCTCTTCCTCATGTATACGAGCGGGACGACGGGCCGGCCGAAGGGGTGCCAGCACGGGACCGGGGGCTACCTGGCCTACGTGGCGGGGACCTCGAAGTACATCCAGGACATCCATCCGACGGACGTCTACTGGTGCTTCGCCGACATCGGCTGGATCACGGGCCACTCCTACATTGTGTACGGGCCGCTGGCCCTGGCCGCGACCGGCGTCCTCTACGAAGGGGTGCCGGCGTACCCCGATGCCGGGCGGCCCTGGCGGATCGCCCAGCGCCTCGACGTGAACATCTTCCACACCTCGCCGACCACGATCCGCATGCTGCGCAAGCTCGGGCCCGAGGAGCCTCAGAAATACCAGTACCACTTCAAGACGATGACGACCGTGGGGGAGCCCATCGAGCCCGAGGCATGGAAGTGGTACTACACCGCCGTCGGCAAGGGCGAAGCGGTCATCACCGACACCTGGTGGCAAACAGAAAACGGCGGGTTCCTCTGCAGCACGAAGCCGGCGCTCGACCCCATGAAGCCCGGCAGCGCCGGCCCGGGCATGCCGGGAATTCACCCCGTGATCTACGATGAAGAGGGCCGTGAGATCGCCCGGGGATCGCTCAAGGCGGGCAACATCTGCATCCGCAACCCCTGGCCCGGCATCATGCAGACGATTTGGGGGGATCGCGACCGCTTCGTCAAGACGTACTACGCGAAGTACAACAAGAATCCCAAGAGCAAGGACTGGCGTGACTGGCCGTACTTCGCCGGCGACGGCGCGCTGCAGGCGGCCGACGGGTACTTCAGGATTCTGGGCCGGGTGGACGACGTCATCAACGTGGCGGGCCACCGGCTGGGGACCAAGGAGCTGGAATCCGCCTGCCTGACGGTGCCGGAGGTCGCGGAGGCCGCGGTGGTCCCGGTGGCGGATGACGTGAAGGGACGGGTCCCGGAGGTCTACGTGTCGCTCAAACCGGGCGTCGCCCCGACCAAAGAGGTCAAGGACAAGATCGTCCACGCCATCGAGACCACGATCGGGAAGATCGCCCGGCCGAAGGACGTGCGCATCGTGCCGGACATGCCCAAGACCCGGTCGGGAAAGATCATGCGCCGGGTCCTGGCGGCGATCTCGAACACCATGGAGACCGGGGACGTGACGACCCTGGCCAACCCGGACGTCGTCGAGCAGATCCGGGAACTGGTGCAGGGCAAGGGGAAGGTCGCCACCAAAGCCGGCCCGGAAGACATCAAGCGGTTCGGCGACGAACGCTAGGAGGGCCCAGGCTGCCGGAGCCGTCCGGCTCAGCCGCCGCCCAGGTACAGCGACTCCAGCCCCACCAGCCGCTGCGTGATCAGCACCACGACCAGCGCCATGACGATGCTGAGCGTCCCGGCCGCCGCGGCCGTGGGGTCGAAGGAGAAGCGCAGGTAGTCGAAGAGCTGGACCGGCAGCGGCGTCGCCCCGACCCCGCTCAGCAGCAGCGAGATATTGAACTCGTCGTAACTCGTCACAAAGGCGAAGATCGCCCCCGAGATGATCCCGCCCTTGATCAGCGGCAGCGTGACGCGCCAGAAGGTCGTGCCGGCGCCCGCGCCCAGGTTGCGGGCCGCCTCCTCCAGGGTGCGGTCGAAGCGCACGAGCACCGCGCCGGTGATCAGAAAGACGTACGGAAGGCCGATCAGCGTGTGCCCGATGATCAACCCGAGCAGGCCCGTCCGGCGCCACCCGACGCCGTAGAAGAAGATCAGCAGCGCGATGCCGGTGACGATCCCGGGGACCGCCAGCGGCGAGATCAACAGCACCCGCAGCGCCTCCCGAAAGCGGCCGGCGGACCGGACGAGCCAGAGGCTCGCCATCGTGCCCAGCACCGTGGCGATCGCCGTCACGATCGCGGCCAGTTCCAGGCTGAACGCCAGCGACCTGGTGAACGCGCGGCTCCGGCCGAACGCGACGAACCAGCGGACCGAAAACCCCTCCGGAGGAAACCGGAGGTACTCGCCGGAGTTCAATGCCGCGATCACGACCACCACGATCGGTGTCAGCAGGAAGACATAGACCAGCACGACGGAAAGAGTCAGCCACACCCGCTCGCGCCCGATGGTCATGCCGGAGCCGGAGCCCCCGCCGGCCGGGCCGGCCCGCTCCCCTCCGTCACGTGACGGGCCGGCTGATCCTGCCCAGCAGCCGGAGGTAGAGCCAGACCAGCGCGAGCGTGATCGCGAAGAAGAGGATGGCGAACGCGCTGCCGGCGGGCCAGTTGAACAGCTCGGTGATCGTGCGCACGACCAGAATGGGGACGGTGAGCACCGTGAACCCGCCGAGCAGCGACGGGATCACGTAGGAGCTGATCGCCAGGACGAACACCAGGACCGTGCCCGCGAGCACGCCCGGCAGGCTGAGGGGAAACGTCACGCGCCAGAACGTTCGCCAAGCGCCCGCGCCGAGGGATCGCGCCTCCATTTCCAGCTCCGGGTCGATCCCCTGGATGGAGCCGGCCAGGGAGAGCACCATGAACGGGATGAAGACGTGGACCAGGCCGATCAGCGCGCCGGTCTGATTGTACATGAGGGGCAGCCGCCCGATCCCCAGCGCCCGCAGGCCCTGGTTGATCACCCCCGTGTCCTGCAGGAGAATGATCCACCCGTAGGTGCGGATCAGCACGCCGACGAGGAGCGGGGAGATGACCAGGATCATGAGGACGCCCTTGATCCGGCGCGATGCCCGGGCGAGGTGGTAGGCGACCGGGTAGGACAGGGCCAGGCTGAGGGCCGTCGTGACCGCCCCGAGCCACAGGGTCCGCCAGACGACGCCCCACGTGAATGGATCGCGCACGACCCGCGCGTAATTGCCGAGGGTCAGGAGGCGCAGATACGGCGCTTGGTGGCTGGGAGTGAAGAAGCTGATGAGGAGCAGATTGAGGTAGGGCAGGACAAAGAAGGCCAGCATCACGCCGAGGGCGGGCGCGATGAGCCATCCCCGGCGCCATGCCGGGACGCCCGAGCGTGCCCGCGGGGAGGCGGCCGGCGGCGGCATCGGGGTCAGCCTCCCCCTCCCGGCAGCACCCATCCCGCGGCGGGCTGGAAGGACACGGTGACCTCGTCCTCCACCTGGTGCACGGCGGTGACCCCGCTCTGCACGCGGAGGAGCGTCCCTCCGCCGACGTCCACCCGGTAGTCGAAGAGGCTGCCGAGGAAGGCGCGCTCGCGCACGATCCCCCGGAGGTGATTGGCGCCGTCGCCCGGCGCCGCGCGGCCGGGGCTGCCGAGCTCGATGGTCTCGGGCCGGAGGCTCAGCAGCGCGTCCATCCCGTCCCCGAGATCGGCGGGGCCGTGCGCCCGCAGCGGCCCGATGCTCGTCTCCAGCACGAGGCGGTCCGCGGATCGCGCCGTCACCCGTCCCGGGATCAGATTCGTCAGCCCGATGAACGAGGCGACCTGGACCGTGCGCGGCCGCCGGTACACCGCCTCAGGCGTGTCGAACTGCTGCAGCACCCCCTCGATCAGCACGGCGACGCGGTCGGCGAGGACCAGCGCCTCCGCCTGGTCGTGGGTGACGTAGAGGGTCGTGATGTGAAACTCCCGCACGAGGGAGCGGATAAAGAAGCGCATCTCCTCGCGGAGCTTCGCGTCCAGGTTGGCCAGCGGCTCGTCGAGCAGGAGCACGCTCGGGTTGATCACGAGCGCGCGCGCGAGCGCGGTCCGCTGCTGCTGCCCGCCCGACAGCTGGCGCGGGTAGCGGTGGCCCAACCCCCCCAGCCCCACCCGCGCGAGGATTTCGTCCACGCGGGGGCCGATCGCGGCGCGCGGGAGCTTTCGCATCTGGAGGCCGAACGAGACGTTCTGGTGCACCGTGAGGTGGGGGAAGAGGGCGTAGTTCTGGAAGACCATCCCGCAGTTGCGCCCCTCGGGCGGAGCCTCCGTCACGTCCCGCTCCGCGAGGAGCACCCGGCCCTGCGTCGGGCTCTCGAACCCCGCGATCATGCGCAGGGTCGTGGTCTTCCCGCACCCCGACGGCCCCAGGAGGGCGACCAGCTCGCCGGAGGCGAGGGTGAGGGTCAGATCATGGACCGCGGCGACGGTGCCGAAACGCTTGGTAAGCCTCCGGAGGCTGATCTCCGCCATGGCCGGCGGGGGGGATCGTCAGCAGCGTCCACTGAGCTGATGGTTCCAGGCGTCCGTCATGGCCTCGCGCGCCCCGGAACCGTTCAGCCAGATGTAGTCCCAGCGCGGGATCTTGGCGAGCTGGTCCGGCGTCACCGGGATCAGCCTGGCGACCTCCGGGCTGATGCTCACCTGGCTGTTGGCCGGCGTCCAGTAAAACTTTTCCGCCCACTTCTTTTGCACCGGCGCGCTCAGCCAGTAGTTGATGAAGGCGTAGCCCAGGTCTTTGACCTTGCTGCCCGCGGTGACGTTCATGTCCTGCTCGAACATCCCGCAGTAGCCCTCCTTGGGCAGGACCCACGCCACCGGGAGACCTTTGGCTTTCATCAACGCCCAGTCCGGGGAGTCGATCAGGCCCACCTCGACCTCGCCCTGCGTCATCATGGTGAGTTCGGTCCCGCTGAAGTCGACCTGCCGCGCCTGGCAGAGGTGCGACGCGATCCAGTCGATCGCCGGCTTCCAGCTCTTGTAGTCTCCGCTGATGGCCTGGGCCATCTTCATCACGTGCTGGGGCTCGCCCGAGTTGCCGATGCTGAAGATCGCCGTCTTGGTTCCGTACTTGCCCAGATCAAACCATGACCTCGGCGGGTCCTTCACCAGATCCGTGCGGTACGCGATCCCGAGGGGGCCGACGAGCCCCAGCACGCCGACGTCGTTGGGCTGGCGCAGCGCTTTGGGGACATACCTGAGGTTCGGCACCTTGTCCATGGGCAGGGGGGTGAAGAACCCCTGCGCGCGCAGCTGCGCCAGATAGGTCTCGTTGGTGACGAAGATGTCGTAGGGTGGGTTGTCCTTGCCCGCCGCCTGCATCTTGGCAAACCAGTTCTTGGAAAGCCCGATCGCGAGCTCGACCTTGGCGCCGGTCTCCGCCTCGAACTGGGGGATATGCTCGTCGATCATGAACTGCTGCCAGGTTCCGCCGAAGCTGGTGACGACGAGCGTTTGGCCCTTGAAATTCTGGGAGGGGACCGCCGCGCCGGCCGGCCGAGGCCTCCCGAAGGCGATCGCGGCCGCCGAGGACGCGCCCAGGCCGAGCGTCAGCAGCCGGCGGATCGCCTCTCGACGGGTGAGCCGGCCGTCTCTCCACGCGGCCACGATCCTTCTCACTGCCGGGTCGTGCGCCGGTCCGTCCTCGCTCATGTGTCCGCCCCCCCATCCTCCGAGACCTCTCTCCGGCCTCGATAGTTTGGCCCCTTCCGAGCAACCTCCTTCAGGACGCCGCGCCCGGGGCGCGCGCGGAGGTCCGGAGCGGCTACCCCCGCAGCCCGGCGAAGAACTCGCGGAGCAGCGCGCCGCATTCGGCCTCGCGGACGCCGCCCACCACCTCCACGACGTGATTGAATCGGGGATCGCGCAGGACGTCCACGACGCCGCCGGCCGCCCCGGCCTTCGGATCGGACGCGCCATAGACCAGCCTGGGGACGCGGGCCTGCACCAGCGCCCCCGCGCACATCACGCACGGCTCCAGGGTGACGTAGAGGGTACACTCGAGCAGACGCCATCCCCCCACGACCCGGGCCGCCCGCCGGAGCGCCTCGGCCTCGGCGTGGGCGGTGGGATCGCGCAGACACTCCCGGCGATTGTGGCCGCGGGCGATCACGCGGCCCTCCCGGACCACGACCGCCCCCACCGGCACTTCCCCCAGACCGGCCGCGGACGCCGCTTCCGCCAGGGCCTCGCCCATGAACGCCGCGTCGCTGCCGTCAGCCTCGTTCCGGACGGCGCCGTCACCGTCCGTCATCTCGGGACGGTCACTCCTCCCCGGGGGGCAGCGGGGCGCCTTCGGCCGGAAGCCGCAGCCCCTGCAGCGCATTCAGAATGGCCGCCGCCGCGGCGGCGAGCTTGCGCGGACGGTCCGGGTCGACCAGTTCGTCCTCTTTGAGCATGATGCTCGACTGCACCCGGGCGCTGTAGACCGGTGGAGCGTCCTCGGTGGAAAAGTGCTGCTGCAGGCTGATGCTCGGCACGCCGGGGTCGTTGGAGACGGGGACGATCGCCCGGCGCAGGCCCACCACGTCGGGGGGCACGAGGAGGCGGTCCATCATGATCTCGGTGACCAGTTCGCCGAACACCTGGACTTCCTCGTGCACCGTCTTGGAAAACTCCACCCCCTCGTCGTACTCGGCGATGTGGCGGCCGAAGGACAGCGCGTCGACGAGGAACCGCAGTTCCGCCCACGGCCAGGCAAATGTCCGGGGGCTCTCCGTCGGCGGTTCGCCTTCCAGGTGCACGACGTACCGGTACTCGCGGCTCATGTGATCCACGTCGACCAGAAAGGCATAGCCGGAGACGACCAGGTGATTGTCTTCGAGCGCCTCGGTCAGCCGGCCGGCAAACTCGTGGAACGGGTCGTGGTAATCAAGCCGGCCCGACACGCGTCACCGATCTCCCGAGGAAGACGCGCTGCCGGCGCCGCGGATCGCGGCGTCGCGCATCCCCTGCAGCTGGCCCTGGCACGTCCGCAGGAGCAGGCGCGGCAGGCTGTCCATGAACATCGTCGCCCCGAGCGCCCGGTAGGTCCGCACGTCATCGGCGGTCAGGGCGAGGATCCCCACCGGGACCCCGGCCTCGCGGCCGGCGCCGAAGATCCTCCGGATCGCCGCCTGGACATCCGGATGAGACACCGCTCCGGTGTGCCCCAGGCTCTGGGAGAGGTCGGACGGTCCGACGAACAGCACGTCCACGCCGGGGGTCCGGGCGATCGCCTCGACGGCCTCGAGGCCCCGCCGGGTCTCGATCTGGAGCACGCTGAGTGTGGCGGCGTTGCTGGCCTTGACGTGGTCCGGGAGCGCCACCTTCCCCCACCAGGCGGCCGCGGTCGCCCCCGCGAGGGACCGCGTGCCGGCCGGGGCGTACTTCGTGGCCGCCACCGCGGCGGCCGCCTGCTGCGGCGACTCGACCTGCGGGACCACCACCCCCACGCAGCCGACGTCGAGGGCCCGCAGGATCGTCTTGGGATGGTCCTCCGGCACGCGCGCCAGCGCCGGCACATTGACCGCGCGGCAGGCGCGCACGAGGCCTTCCAGGACGTGAGGGGTGACCGGACCGTGTTCCATGTCCAGCAGGAGGAAATCATACCCGGCGAGCCCGGCGATCTCCGCGACCTCCGGCGACGGCAGCGGCATGATCGTGCCGAGCACCGGCTCGCCGCGCTGGAGCCGTTCCTTCAGGGAAGTGGCGGTCATCGCACGCTCCTCGAGCGGGGATACGCCGGAAGAGTTCCATCCGGACCGCCGAAATTCCCCTCCGGTGCTCCGTTCTTCGCGTCGACCGGATGCGGCGCGGGGAAGCCTACGAATTGCCGATCAGCACCCCGGCGAGGAACACGAGCATCCCGCCCACGATGACCTGGAGAAACGAAAGCCAGAAGCTCATGGCGAAGTACCGGTTGCGGATGAAGGCGATCGCCACCAGCTCGATGCCCACGACGAAGTAGGCGACCACGAGCGCGAGCTGCAGATGCGGGATCAGGAACGGCAGCGCGTGCATCAGGCCGCCGATCAGCGTCGCCACCCCGGTGATCGTCCCCCGGACCGCGGGATGCCCGCGGCCGGTGAGCTTCCCGGTGTCGGAGAGCGCCTCCGCGAAGCCCATGCTGATCCCGGCGCCCAGCGCGGCGGCCCCGCCGATCAGAAACGCGGTGTGCGGATTGCGCGTCGCAAACGCGCTGGCGAACAGCGGCGCCAGGGTGGAGATCGACCCGTCCATCAGCCCCAGCAGCGCAGGCTGCACCACCTTGAGCAGGTACCCCGATCCCTGTGCCTCGTGGCTCCCCGCGAGGTCACCGGCCACCTGGCGGCCCGCCGCCATGACCTGTGCCCGGAGCCCTTCGGGAACCGGCATCAGCGTCCTCCCTTGTGCAGTCGGTGATGTCGCGCCCGCTGGCAGCGGGGACAGAGGCCGTGCAGCTCGAACCTCACCGCGGACACGTGGAATCCTGCGCGGGCCGCCGCCCGCCGCTGCAGCGCCTCGAGCTCCCCGTCTGAAACGTCGATGACCTGCCCGCACCGGCCGCAGACCAGGTTGACGTGCACACCTGCCTGACCGTCGTAGCGGCGGACCGGACCGCTCACTTCCTGCACCAGCCCCAGCCGGGCGAGCAGGTCGAGCGTGGTGTACACGGTCGCCGCGCTGATCCCGGGAAAGCGCCGCCTGACCTCTGCGTGGACCGCCGCCACGCTCGGGTGCGTGGTCCGCCCCACCACCGCCTCGTAGATCGCCATGCGCTGCGGGGTCAGCCGGCCCCCGAGACCGGCGAGGCGGCGGCGGAGGTCGGCCCAGGAATCCCGGGACGGTCCCCCGGCGCGGATCGCCGGGGCGGGTGCCGTCTGAAGGGAGTCCTTATTAATAGCCATTATGGTTAAGAGGATACGGGCCGGGGCCGGCGCTGTCAAGCGAACCCGCGCACGGCATCCCCCGAGAGTGCCGGGGCCGCCACCCCCGCGGCCCCCGCGCGGCCCCAACCCGCGGTCACGCCGAGCGGTCACACGCGCCCGAGAGGGGCCGCTTCCGGCGAGCGCCAATACGTCTTCTGGAGGTGATTCTATGCGGCTCCTGACGTTTGCGGCACGCGGCCAGACGAGACTGGGGGTCGAGGCGGGGGAGTGGATCATCGACCTCAACCGCGCCGCGCGGGCGCACTTCGTGGCCCGCGGCGCGTCGCGAGCGGCTGCGCAGGCGTGGGCCCTGCTCCCGCCGGCGATGTCGGCCTTCCTTGCCGGAGGCAGCGACGCCATGACCGCGGCCAGGGACGTCACCGCGCGCATGCAGGAAGCGCTCCGCAACCCCCGCGAGACGGCCCGTCTCGAGCGGGAGGGGGTGCTCTGGGCGCCGAGCGACATCGAGCGGCTGCCGCCCGTGCCGGCGCCGCCGAAGATCCTCTGCGTCGGGCGCAACTACGCCGAGCACGCGCGGGAGGGCGGCTCGGAGCCGCCGGAGCTGCCGATCTTCTTTGGCCGGTTCCCGCACAGCCTCCTCGCCCCGGGCGCGCCGTTCATCCTGCCCGGTGTGAGCCCCCAGGTCGACTTCGAGGGCGAGCTGGTCGCGGTCATCGGCTCGAGCGGGCGCGACATCCCCGAATCGCGCGCGCTCGACCACGTGGCCGGCTATACCATCTTCAATGACATCTCCATCCGGGACTACCAGCGCCGGACGACGCAGTGGATGATCGGCAAGAACTTCGACCGGAGCGGGCCGCTCGGTCCTGCGCTGGTCACACGGGACGAGGTCCCGGACCCGCAGGCGCTCACGCTCACCGTGGACGTGAGCGGCGAGCGGATGCAGGAAGCACGCACCGGGACCATGATCTTCTCCGTCGCCTACCTGATCGCGTACGTCTCCCAGGCGCTGACCCTGGAGCCGGGAGATCTCATCGCCACCGGGACCCCAAGCGGGGTGGGGTTTGCCCGGAAGCCCCCTCGCTGGCTGCGCGACGGCGACACGGTGCGCGTCTCGATCACCCGGCTCGGGGTGCTCGAGACCCCGATCCTGCCCGACCGGCGGAAGGGGGCACGGTGATGCGCCCCCGGGCCGCCGCCCCCGCCGTCCGGGGCGCGGCGCTGATCGCCGCGGTCATCCTGGGAGTCACGGCCGCGCCGCCGCCCGCGTTCTCAGCGGCGGCGTTCACCCTCTCCAGCGCGGCGTTCAAGAACGGGACGCGGATTCCGAACGCCCATACCTGCGCCGCCGCCGACCTCTCCCCGCCCCTCAGGTGGACGGGGACCCCGGCGGCGACGCGGTCCTACGCGCTGCTCGTCGCGGACTCGGACGCGCCCGGTGGAAATTTTGTGCACTGGGTGGCCTACGATCTCCCCGCCGCGTGGAAGGGCCTTCCGTCCGGCGTGGGGCCGCTCCTCCGGATCGGGGGGCAGCGCGGAGGCAGGCAGAGCGTCAACGATTTCCATCGCATTGGGTACGGTGGGCCGTGTCCGCCGCCCGGGCCGGTCCACCATTACGTGTTCACCCTCTACGCGCTCGATGTCGCGCAGCTACCCGTGCCCTTTGCGGCGACCCCCGGCCTGGTCAAGCGCACACTCCAGGGCCACATCCTGGCCACCGCCGTGTTGACCGGCCTGTTCAGCCGCTGACGGAAGGGGACGACCGGTGAAGCGGATCGCGGTGCTCACAGGCGGCGGGGATGTGCCGGGCCTCAATGCCGCCATCCGGGCCGTGGTCAGGCGGGCCGGGGAGAAGGGGCTGGAGGTCATCGGCGTGCGGGACGGCTGGCGGGGGCTCATGGCCGACGACATCGTCCCGCTTTCGCGCGATGCCATCTCCGGGATCCTGCCGAAGGGCGGCACCATCCTGGGCACGTCCAGGACCAACCCGCTGCGCGAGGCGGATGGGATCGCCCGCATCAAAGCGACGCTCGCACGCCGCGGCATCGACGCCATCGTCGCCATCGGCGGCGACGACACTCTGGGGGCGGCGTGCCACCTCAGCCATCAAGGGGTCGCGGTCGTCGGCATCCCCAAAACGATGGACAATGACGTGCGCGGCACCGACGTCACCATCGGATTCGACACCGCCGTCAACGCGGTCATGGACGCGGTGGACCGGCTGCACTCCACCACCGAGTCTCACCACCGCATCATGGTCGTGGAGGTGATGGGACGCGACGCCGGGTGGGTGGCGGCGGCCGGCGGGCTGGCCGGTGGGGCGGACGCCGTCCTCGTGCCCGAGGCTCCCTTCGATCTCGATGAGGTCTGCGCCGCGCTCCGCCGGCGCCAGGCCACCGGACGGCGGTTCAGCATCGTGGTGGTCGCGGAAGGCGCCGTCCCCAAGGACGGCGGGACGCAGATCGTCCAGGACGCCCCGGTGGATGCGTTTGGCCACGCCCGCCTGGGAGGCATCGGCGCCGTCCTCGCCCGCGAGATCGAGCGGCGCTTGGA
>WNGC01000555.1_pt1 | contig 21833 bp, 15 predicted proteins | sample 5400051 | NCBI WGS metagenome assembly WNGC01 (sample SAMN13153368, study PRJNA577476) | soil metagenome | isolation source: 20 cm soil or saprolite under grassland replicate 2 | place: USA:California | collected 2016-06-15
GTTCTAGCGTTACGCCTGGCTTCAGTCGGCCAAAGGCAGGAAGCCAAACGTTGCCGCGGTCCACGCGCTGCATATCGGTCAACGCAAGGGGCGTCCACAAATTGGCGATGCCCATAAGCGGCAATTGAAAAGTTCCAGGCATAACCCCGACTACTGTGTACGCTTCGCCGCCGATGGCGATGTTGTGTCCGATGATTTTTGGGTCCCCGGCGTACCGGCCTTGCCATAGTCCCTGGCTTAGAATAGCCACGTGCGGCGCGCCCGAGCGATCATCCTCCGCCGTGAAGGTTCGCCCCAAGATGGGCTTGGCGCCCAACGTATCAAAAAAATTCCAACTCACTCGGCCGCCGTCAACTAGTTCGGGAAGGCCATCCCCAGTTAGATTGAGACTCGCACCGCCCCAAGCCACGGTTTGCTCAAACGAAGTGTTTTGCTTCTGAAAATCGAAAAAGTCCGCTGCGGAAGTAACTCCCCCGCTTGTCCATCCGTGTTTCTTGTCCTGCGTCTCGAAGATCACCAGCCGGTCTGGTTGTGGGTAGGGCAGCGGCTTGATAAACCAAGCGTCGATGTAGCTGAATATTGCGGCATTTGCGCCAATCCCGAGCGCGAGAGTCAGGACGGCAACGGCGGTAAAGCCGGGAGACTTGCGCAGCATTCGGGCGGCGAAGCGAAGGTCCTGCCAACACGTCTCTACTAAGGATTCCCAGCCGCCAGAGCGAACGATTTCCTTGCTGACTTCGAGGCTTCCTCGCTCCAACCGGACGGCGCGAACGGCTTCTTTGCGGCTCATCCCCTGCTTCATCTTTTCTTCGGCTGCCATCTCCTGGTAGGCGCAAAGCTCCTCATCCAACTCCCGGTAGACCTGTTCCTTTTGGAACAATGATCGAAGGCCGGTTGTAATGTTCCGTAAGAAGGACATGCGTAGGCTCCTACTCGTAACGCAAGGCGACCATAGGATCGACACGCATCGCTCGGCGCGCGGGGATGATTGAAGCCGCGAGCGCAACAAGAATTACGCCGAACAAAGCGAGCAGAAACGAGATCATATCGCCGGGCTGGACGCCAAAGAGCATGGAACGCATGACGCGTGCGCCAGCAATGGCAACAGGAACGCCAGCGAGAATGGCGGCCCCGCTGACCAGCAGACTTTCACGCAAGATCAACCACAGCACTTGCCCGTGCTGTGCGCCGAGCGCCATGCGGACGCCGATTTCCGAAGTGCGGCGGTCGACGCGATAGGCGAGCGTGCCGTACAGGCCAGTGGCGACCAGCAACACGGCGATGACGCCAAAAAAGGTGGAGAGGCGGGCAAAGAGACGGGCCTGCGAGTAAGACTTGTCGAATTGGGAGCGCTGGGTCATGGGCTTCTGTATGGGAAGATTGGGATCGAGGCCGTGGAGAACGGCATGGACGCTGGGGATGAGAGCTTCGGGATTGCTGCGGGTGCGCAACTCGACTTGCATGTTGGGGATCGGAGTGTTTTGCGCGAAGGGGAAGTAGAGAGTGGGCTTCGATTTTTCGTCGACACGCTTATACTTGCTGTCGCCGATGACGCCGACGACGGTGAAGCTGTTTTCTGGTTTGTTTTTTCCGACCGAATGGCCCAGCGCATCTCCCTTGGGGAAAAAGCGATTTGAGAGGGTTTCGTTGACGAGAACCACTTTGGGCGCGGACCGCGTGTCGGCGTCTGTAACGTCGCGGCCGCGGAGAATGGGGATGCCGAGAGTGTGGCAGAAGTCGGGGCCGACGTGGTTCGCGCTCATGCCGATTTCAGAAAAAGGCCCTTGGGGCTCCACGCCGTCGATGGTCCAAACGCTATTCCAGCCCCAGCCGGAACCTAGGCGGTGCGAGACGAGCGTAGCGGACTCAACGCCGGGAGCTTCACGCAAGCGGGCAAGCAGATCTTGATAAAAGTGCTCCTTTTCCTCGTCGCTGTGAACTGAGAAGGGATCAGTGCCGAACACGAGAAGCCCGTCCACGCGAAGGCCCAAAGGCAAGGTCTGATAGTTGCGTAGGGAACGCACGAGCAGTCCCGAGCCAACCAGCAAGACGAGGCATAAGGCCATCTGCGAGGCGACGACAACTTTTCCTGACCAGGAGCTCCTCTGGTCGCGATAGGCGGTGGCGTTGGAGGTCTTGAGTGTAACTCCGACGGGAACGCTGACAGCCCTCCGAAGCGGAGCCAGCCCGAAGATAATGGCGCAGCTGATCGAAATTGCCAAAGTGAAGAGCAAAACGCGCGAATCAAGCACGAACGGAATTTCCATGCCTGACCAGGCGGCGAGTGCCTGACTGCCGGAAATTGCAAACATCCAACCGAACGCCGCCCCACCGGCGACTAGAAGGAAGCTCTCCGTCAGCGTCTGCCGCAAAAGACGGCCGCGGCCAGCGCCAAGAGCCATGCGCACCGAAAATTCGCGGGCGCGAGTGGAATTGCGGGCGACGAGGAGCATCGACACGTTGGCACAAGCAATTGCAAGAACGAGTCCGACCATGGCCAAGAGAATCTGGATGGGCTTTTGATAGTATTCGCGCAGACCTTGAATTCCCTGCGTGGAACTGAATGCCAAAATGTTTTTCTTCGCCTTTGGATCGGGAGTGCCCAGGCCGATAAGCGCGGCGCTTTGAAAGACAGGATCTAACTTCGCCAGTGCCTGAGATTCCGTGACACCTGGAACGAGACGGCCGATCAGCTGAATGCACCACCACTTCGGAGTGCCATAGAGAGTGTCCAGCGAGGGCTCCTCGTCCCATGCAGTGAGCTCGGGGCGATTCTGAAGCGGAATCCAGAAATCGGTGGAAGAGGCAGGCTCGACGCCATGGAAGCCTTGAGCGGTCACGCCGATCACGGTAAATGGAACGCCTTTTACGTAAATGGTTTGGCCGATGGCGGAGGGACTGCGGCCGAAGCGCGTGCTCCAGTAGGAATAACTGAGAACGACGACGCTGGCGTGCGCGGTCTCGTCTTCGAGCGCGAACCCGCGGCCGCGCGTAAAGGAAACGCCGAGCCCGGAAAAGAAGTTGCCGCTGACCATGTCGCCTTCCGCTTCTTCTGGATCCTCGCCGATGCGCACGGCCACTTTGTCGACGGCTAAAGGCACATAGGCCATCAAGTCAGAAAAAGCGGCGTGCTCTTTGCGAAGCGCTTCAAACACCGGGTAGGAGAAAGACCTGTCGCTGTCACCGGTGCTGCTCACGCCGTCGGGCGGCGCATTGGGAAGGCGCAAGAATACGAGTTGCTGAGGGTTGGGCAGAGGAAGGTAACGAAGCAGAACGGTGTTCATGACGCTGAAGACCGCGGTGTTTCCACCGATGCCCAGAGCAAGGGTGAGCATCGCGACGAGCGTGAAGCCGGGGCTTTTGCGCAGCATGCGGGCGGCGAAGAGCAGATCCCGCCACAACGTGTCCACTACGGACTCCCAGCCACCAGAGCGGACGATTTCTTTCGTGCCATCGAGACTCCCACCCTCCAACCGCACTGCCCGAAGTGCATCCTGGCGGCTCATGCCCTGCTTCATCTTTTCGACGGCGGCCATTTCGAGGTATTCACCCAGTTCTTCAGCTAACTCCCGGTTCACCTGCTCCTTTCGGAAAAGGGACCGCAGCCCGCTCGTTATAATTCGCAGCAAGGACATCATTCCACCTTAAGAAGCCTCGAGAGTCCTCGCGATTGCCATGACTTGCCTGCTCCACTCTCGTGTTTCGCTATCGAGCCTCTTTCGTCCCTTCGCCGTCAGAGTGTAGTACCTCGCTCGCCTGTTGTTTTCAGTAGGTTTCCATTCGCCATCGATTAATCCGTCCCTCTCTAATCGTTGAATGGCGAGAAATAACGAGCCCGCGTTGAGGCGAAAGACGCCCTTGCTCATCTGTTCGATTCGCACGGAAATCCCATATCCATGCATAGGCTCCAGCGCCAACGTTTTTAGGATGAGCATATCGAGCGTGCCCTGGACGAGATCACTCGGCTTATCAGCCATAAAAACTCTTCCCCTTGGCTACCAAGAGGAGCATACGCTTCTCCCTCTGGTTGTCAAGAGGAGCGACACGGTAGTCTCAAACTTTCCGAGACAATAGGTAGTGCGAAGGCCGCTCCCTCCACTACGGCCTAAGCGCGCCGCCTGCGGCGTCGCAGGCCTGCGTCCGGGAGTGGCCAGGGGCACAACATGCTCTAATGGCTAAATCACTGGCGAGAAACCACGCCGAAGCTATTCCACTTAACATATAGATAGGACATTTTGCTTTACCTTTCTTTCTGCCCCGTTTTCTTTGGGGCGAGAGAGAGAGCGTGGAGTCGCAGGCTAGCGTCTGCTTTATGGGAGGGACCCATGCTCTCTGGTGAGGAGCCGTGAAAGCAGAAGACGCGTCGGCCGGAGCGGAGAGGAATTACCCGAGCGGTGAGCCCAAAGAAAATCGGGGAGAGAAAGAAAGGAAATGTCCCTAGCTCAGGAACACCGCGGAGAAGAGAAGACCCGGAGAACTGTCAGCCCGGTTCGGAGCGTGACCGCAGCCCATGGAAGTCGCCTATGATGGCTTGGAGCACCGTTTGCGACGATTACTTGCGGTAATGTCGCCTAACCGGTCGACCTCGCACTGCACCAACTTGTCCGGTTTCACTGAGCGAGAGGAATCAGTTCCAAAACTTGATTGCAGGAGCGAAATGGCAAGTCTTCTCGGAATCACGGACAATCATGCCTCTCGCTCCAGGTACACAACTTGGACCCTATGAAATCGGCGCGCCTCTGGGTGCCGGAGGCATGGGCGAGGTGTACCGCGCCAAGGACACGCGGCTGGATCGCACCGTCGCCATAAAGATTCTGCCTGCACACCTTTCTCCCGATCCTGTGCGTAAGCAGCGGCTCCAGCGCGAAGCGAAAACTATTTCCAGCCTGAATCATCCGAACATATGCGTGCTGCATGACGTTGGGCAACAGGATGGGATCGATTACCTCGTGATGGAGTGCGTCGAAGGTGAGACGCTGGCGAAGCGGCTGGAGAAAGGATCGCTACCACTGGACCAAGTGCTGAAGTACGGAATGCAAATAGGGGACGCGCTGGACAAAGCGCGCCGCCGGGGTGTGGTGCACCGAGATTTGAAGCCCGGCAACGTCATGTTGACGCCTACGGGAGCGAAGCTGCTGGATTTTGGGTTGGCCAAACCCACGGCGCCACTCTCCAGCGCCGTGACGTTGACGGCCGCAACGCGAAACTCGCCGGAGTCATCGAATGGCAGCGGTGGAACCCACTTTGGAGCGGTCGGGGTGAAATACAAGGGACGACGCAACACTTCGGGGTATCATTAGCTGAGGACTCTGGCGATACCAGTACCGCATCGGGCCGAACTTCGAAGTCCTAAGACTTCGGTACCACTGAGTGGAGGGACTGTGCAGGGCGACGTACTTCATGTAGTCTTCGTCCCGTCCAAACCATGCACTGTCCGCCACACTACCGCTGTAGCCGAACTGTCTGACAATATCTTTCGCGCGTATCTCTAACTCTTCGGGGCTCTTCTCTACTGAGGCGAAACCCAACTCGGCACCATACGGCGCCAGCGTGACGACCGCACACAGGGCGAGCAGTGTTCCGGAAAGAAACATCCAGGCGGTCCGAGGTTGTAGCCCGCCTTCGCCTCCCGCAGCGGCCACCATCTCCGGCGAGGGCGTTTCGCCTGCCGCCAGGGCTGCCGCGAGTGGGTCGCCGCCCGGAAGCGCTGCTGCAAGTTGCAGCGCCGAGGTAGGACGCTTCGCCGGTTTTTTTCTAGGCAGCGTAGGATGACGCGCTCTACCAACGGGTCAATATCTTTAACGATCTGCGAAGGATGAGTGGGCGCGCTCCTATTCCGAAGGCGCACATCTCCGCGAGAGTCGTTGCCTCGAACGCGCGCTTGCCTGTGAAGATCTCGTAGAGCACCAGCCCCAGCGAGTACATGTCGCTTTTTGGAGTGACCTCACCTCCTGAGAGTTGCTCCGGTGCCATATAGGCCGGCGTGCCCGTGCGTTCTCCGTCTTCTCCTGCACGCGCAGCCAAGCCGAAATCAGTGACGCGGACGCGACCTCGGCCATCGAGCATGATGTTGGCTGGCTTCAGGTCACGATGTACCACGCCGTGCTCTCGCGCGGCGGCCAGACCTGCGCACAACTGCCGCGCAATTTCGAGCGCCTTATCGGATGGCAGGCGGCCAATGCGCCGCAACAGCGACGCGAGATCTTCGCCGTCCACGTATTCCATGGTCAGGAATGTGCGGCCTTCAGCCTCCCCGATGTCGAACACCCGGCAGACATTGGGATGGGAAACCTGGCGCGCCAGACGCACTTCGCGGTGGAAGCGCGCTAACGCAGCTCCGTCCTGTGACCACCCCTCGGGAAGAAACTTCAGCGCAACGGCTTGGCCCAATTTCAGATCATCGGTACGGTAGACCTCGCCCATGCCGCCTCCGCCGAGCAGGCCAACGATACGGTAGCGACCAGCCAGCGTGGTCCCAGGGACAAAGCGCGCCTCGTCCAATGAATTGGAAGAAGAAAGATGAGTGGCTTTGGGTGAACTTTTTTTGGCGGAGATTGGTCGACAGCAGTTTGACGCGGGGACGAAGGTGTGATCGAAACCGTTGTGGTCGCGCTCAGCGAGAGTGCGGAACCGCACGAAGGGCAGAAGCGACACCCATCCAGGACCTGGCTGTCACAAGCTGTGCAGGTCATGGCAGTAGGCGTAGTGTACTCCTGGAAGCGTTATCAGGCCGACCTTTTTGGAGCCCAGGACTGATGTCGAATGATCTCGGAAGAAATTCAAGCAGACGCGGTTTCTGGGTATCAAGACCTGCTCCCTCCTGATGGCGTTCCTGGATAGGTCGTTCAAGTGCCTGTGTAGCATAAACGGAGAAGTCCAGTCCCGGTACTTCACGGTTATCTATCACTGAGCATCCCTCCGGAAAACGCTTAATCTGAATCGCGGGTACGCGTTAGATCGTTAGATTACAACGTAACGCCTGCACTTCACGTATCGCTCGCGAAATATATAGCTGCGCAGCCGGGGAGAGCGCGGGGCGGCGTGCAGGGAGTAGATTCTCTCCTCTACGGTTGGCACTGAAACGAGAATTATGAAAGAAATGACACATCGAACGAGACTAGCTTTCGCATTCGGGATATCCACAGCGCTCAATCTCGGCCTGCTCCTGTCTGCTGCACTCTACGACCCTCGCAAACCACCTTCCGTGCTGTCGCGGACCGCCGATGTGCTGACGACCCCGCCGGGGTGTTGGCGCCACTCTTCATCCGACTCGAAAATGTAATCCCGCGGGTTCAACACGTTCTGACTGGGTCAGCAGCTGAACGAGGCGCTCCTCGAAGGCATCGATGTCGCCACCGAGTTCACGCGTTGCGCCGGTGTGAACAAGCCGACCGCTGGCAATCACACTGATTTGGCTGCACAGGCTGCGGATCTCTTGCGCATCATGGCTACTGAGAAAGGTGGTGACGTTCTCCGTGGCCGCGAGCTGGCGCAACAGGCTCCACATGCCGCGTTTGGCGGGCAAGTCCAGCCCCCGCGTAGGTTCGTCGAGGAAAAGAACTTTCGGCCGGCCCATGAGAGCCCGCGCGATTTCCACGCGCCGCTTCATGCCAGTACTATGAGTGCAAATCAGCTTGCCCCGAAACTTGGCCTCCAGGCCGACGTCGTCCAGGATGCGCTCGACTTCCTCATCGGGATTCGGCATGTGGCGAACACGCGCAAAGTACGAGAGGTACTCGCGGGCCGTCCATGTGGATTGACTCTCGCTGGTTTCGTCGCTCACCAACCCCACAAGCTTGCGGACGGCAAGAGGCTCCTTCATCACGTCGTGTCCCCAAAGTTTTGCGGTGCCCGCACTGGGTGGGAGTAGCGTTGTGAGCATCCGAATGGTGGTCGTCTTTCCCGCACCATTGAGGCCCAGGAATCCGTAGAGCTGCCCCTTCTGGATCCTTAACGTGACGTTGTCGACCGCGACAAAGTCGCCGAAACGACGCGTAAGTCCATCCATCTCGATAGCGAAGTCCGTGGCCGGAGTCACCGTCGCCGTGCTCACCGCGTCTGCCTCCAACGCTTGAACGCCGCGCCAAAACACACCAACGGCAGAATGAGCGACGCGGCGCCCATTTCGTAGATGGCGTTCGAGACTTGGGCGTCAATGGCGGCCCGTGAGCTAAACGTCCGCATCCCGCTGTCGCCTTCGACGTGGTACGTGGCAGTGACGCGCAACGGATAGCGAACACCGCCGATATCCCACGGCTGCCTGGGAATCAGCGTCATGGGGACGCGTCCCATCCAGCCGGTGACGACGTGGTGGCCATCCGCCGCCGCCGGGCCCGAGTCATTCGGGTAGGTGTGCGTCTCAAGAGCTTCCGGCGCAGGGGCAAGCGAGTCTGGATTGCCGCTCGCTTCAAGTCCGTTTTCTCCCACGACTTGGATGTGCAGGTCCGTCACGCGTTGGGTGGCGTCGACGGGCAGCAACACGAGGAGATCCCGTCGCGTAGGCTCGTCCGTACCGAACGGCGGCCATTCATCTCGATTGAGGATAGTGCTGCAACACCGTGCCGGAGGTTGACCGCCGGGCCATGTCAAAGCGAGGCTGCTGCCAGCTCGAGCGAAAAGCCGCTGGATGGCAGGCGCATTGGTTGAATGGGGAGCGGGCTTGTCATAGTTGGTATCGGCGATCAGCACGGGCAGCACGGCGATAAGAACGATCCCAAGGGCGATGGTCCAGCGTTGGCCCCAGTTCGCTTCCCACGTTTCCACACCTTGCGCGCGCAGAAACGCCCACACGGCGAGCGCCAACGCTCCAATAATCACGGCGAGCAGACTGATCCATGTCCGCGTTGTGGTTGCGGGAATACTTCCCACCGCCAGCGTGAACCCGAAGGCGTTTTTGAGCAATACCCCGGGACTCATCAGGGTAAGGTGGCCCGTGCGCGTCGCGCCGTTACCTTGCGCGACCAACAGTTCTTGCAGCGGCACAAACCCCGCATACGCGAGGAGGACGCCCATGCCCGTCGCTGCGGGAGCGGCGATGCTTTGGCCGATAAACATGACTCCGATGAGCGAGCCAATCGTGATGCTCACAAAGAGCAGGCATGGGGCCCAGATCAGCAGCTTCTGCAAGAGCCAGGGCATGCCGACGTGATGCGCATAGACCAGCACCATCGGCACGAGCGCCACGTAATAGGCGGCGGCGAGCGTCACGACCACCAAGATCTTGGCTGCCAACCAATCGCGGCGTTCGACCGGGGCCGTGAAGACGCTCTCCACGAACCGATTCGCGCGCGGGCTCGCGAGGAACACGGCCGAGAGCGGGACAAAGGCTAGCGGCACGAGGAAGTACGCGATGATTCCGTATCCGTCGAGCCAGGTGTCCTGAGTACCTACCGTGGCCACGCAACCGACGGCTAGCAGGATGACGCCGGCCCCGACCCACGCGAAACGGCCGCGCATCGTGGCTCGGAGTTCCTCGACGTAAAGAGTTCCAATCGACATGTCTGTTTCTAATTTCTCAATTCAGTTCGGCAAGATACACCCTTCTCCTTTTCTTCACAACGAGTTTGCCGACAGAGCGTGCCAATGACTCGACCATCGCAGTCAAAGTTGGTGTATATTCGCTCGCGTCTTGGGTCCGACCGGAATTCTGGACTATCGGGAGAGACCGAGTATGCGAATCAATTCTCTAGTCGTTGCAGTTGCAGCAGTGATCGCCACGTCGGCGTCCATGGGCTCGGCCCAACAGGCCTCAAACGCCGGCCCCTACAAGGTACTGAAGACAGCCAGAGTCGGCGGCGAAGGCGGTTATGACTATATTTTCGCCGACGTGGAAGCCCGTCGTTTGTACATCCCGCGCGGTGGTACGACGGGGCAACTTACAGTATTTAACCTCGACACGCTTGAATCGGTCGGTGCAGTTGCTGACGTTCGAGCTGGCGGCGCTACGGTCGATCCCAAATCCCACCACGGTTTCTCCACCACAAAACCGCTCACGATGTGGGACGCGACCACCTTAAAAGTAACGAAGACGATTGAAGTCGACGGCCGTCCCGACGGGATTCTATGCGATCCCTACAATGCGCGGGTATGGGTGTTAAGCCATCAACCGCCGCACGCAACGGTGATCGACGCAGCGGAAGGTACTCTCGTTAAGACTCTTGATTTGGGAGGAGCGCCCGAGCAGGCCGTGAGCGACGGCAAGGGAACTATTTATGTCAACATCGCGGACAAGGCCAACATTGCCGTAGTGGACGCGAAGAGCATGACCGTCACGGCGCACTACGATGTTAGCTCGAAGGGCACCGGCGGAAGCGGCCTGGCATTTGACGCCAAGAATCACATCCTTTTTGCGTATTACCGCCAACCGTCTCCTGTCGTCGTCATCGTTAACGCCGACAATGGCAACATCATTACCACCCTCCCGACCGGCATGGGAGTAGATACCGTAACGTTCAATCCCGCCACGATGGAAGCCATCAGCGCGGAAGGCAGCGGGTCGATGACCTTCATCAAGGAAAACAGTCCCACCAGCTTCGCGGTAGAGCAGACGCTGCAAACCATGGTGGGCGCCAAGACTCTGGCCCTCGACACAAAGAAGAATCACCTGCTAACCATGGCCGCCGAGTTCAGTCCGCCCCCGCCTGACGCGCCGCCAGGACCGGCAGGACGTCCTCCCCGTGGTCCCATGGTGCCGGGTTCGTTTTCAGTTCTGATGGTGGGCAAGTAGTAGACGACGCCGTTTCTGGATTGCTTGCGAGTTGCCGATGCGCCCGGAATGTGGGAAGCGCAAACCGCACTTCTACCTGTAATGACCGCTGACCAGAACAACAATGCTCTCGGCCTGTGAGACTTAGCCAAGAGTCCGTTCCGATTGCTTGAAATATGGTGTACTATCTGTTGTAATACACAAGTGATTCCATTCCGTGTGTCGTTCGAGCCAGGTATCTCGCTTTATGAGCAAGTCGTGTATGCCGCTAAGAAGGCTGTGGTTTCGGGCCAGATGCGCGCCGGTGACCCGTTTCCCTCCGTGCGAGAACTCAGCAAGACTTTGAAGATCAACCCAAATACAGCTCATAAGGTGGTGACGCACCTGGTGGCGGAAGGCGTACTCGAGGTTCATTCGGGCATCGGCACAGTAGTGGCGAAGCGCGCGTACTCGAGTGCGGCCGACAGGAGCGACCTGCTCAATAAGGAACTGGAGCAACTGATCGTCGAGGCCAAGAAGTTGGGCTTGACCTTCGATGATGTGACATCGGCGGTTGCTCAGCATTGGAAGCGTCTAGACGGGAGCAAGAAATGACTGACATTTTACGAACGATTCATCTCTCGAAACGATTCCGTAAGACAGTGGTCCTCGACCACCTGAACATGATCGTGCCCGAGCATAGCGTGTATGGCTTGGTTGGCCCGAATGGAGCGGGCAAAACCACAACCATCAAGATTCTTATGAACGCTCGGCAGCCAACCGAAGGGACGGCAGAGGTATTCGGTCGTGACTCGCGAAAACTCTCCCCAGAAGATTTCACGCAAATCGGCTATGTGTCAGAGAACCAGCAGATGCCGGAGTGGATGACGGTCGCATACTTCATGAACTACCTAAGACCTTTCTATCCAGATTGGGACGCCGCGCGGGCTCAGGACCTACTGCGGCAGTTCGAGCTTCCGCCCGATCGCAAGATCAGGAATTTGTCGCACGGAATGCGGATGAAGGCCGCCCTAGCCTCTTCGCTTGCCTCCAGACCACGGTTAATTGTTCTTGACGAGCCGTTTACAGGCCTCGATGCGCTCGTACGCGATGAGTTGATCGAGGGCGTGTTGGAATGCGCGGATGGGGCGACAATCCTGATCTCATCCCATGATCTTTCCGAAGTCGAGAGCTTCGCCAGTCATATAGGGTACCTAGACCGTGGGCGTCTGCAGTTCTCCGAAGAGATGCCGTCATTGGTGGACCGTTTTCGCGAAATCGAAATTACGCTCGCGAATCCCTCACAGTCACCGATATCGTGGCCAGCGGCGTGGCTGAACACAGAACAGTCTGCGACGGTAGTCCGCTTCGTTGATACGCAGTTTGATCAGGAACGAACTATCGCCGAAGTTCACCGCTTGTTCGGGAACACGCGTCAAATCTCTGTGAATCGCATGCCTCTCCGGGCGATTTTCGTGACTCTGGCCAAGGCTGGCCGAAAGGCGGCGTAGGTAAAAATGCGACAAGCACTGCATATATTCAAAAAAGACGTTCGTCGCCTTTGGTTCGAGATCGCAATAGCGATTACTGTGGTTGGAGCGTTCACCTTCACGGGAGCGCGCCGCGCGCTATGGTTAATGGCCCCAGCAACGAACAGAATCGCCGCATGGACATTGGTAATGATCCTGTTGCCCCTAACTTGGTGGACGCTCATCGCCCGGGTGATTCATGACGAGGCCCTACCAGGGGACAGCCAGTTCTGGATCACGCGGCCGTACTCATGGAAGAGCCTGCTCGGAGCGAAGGCGCTGTTCATCCTGGCCTTCATAAATCTTCCCATGTTGTTGGCTGACGGCGTCATTGTTCGCGCCTACGGATTTCCGCTCGGGGCCGAATTGCCAGGCCTGCTTTGGAGTCAAGTACTGCTTGCGATCGCCTTCGTCCTACCGATCGCTGCGTTATCCGCCCTGACCAGCGGATTCGTCCAGTTGATATTTGCAATCCTGACGCCTTGCGTAATCGCATTGGGCGTTGCCATCATCGCGCCAGAGGTTGTTCTCGGTGCCTTCGTCGGCGGCGGGTCGGATTGGGTCAAGGCTTATTATGTGTTTCTGGTTATCAGTATCGCCGCGTCGGCAATTCTTGTCTGGCAATACTCAATGCGGAGAACTGCCGCCGCTCGCTCTTTGGCAGTCGCGACGGGAATTCTAGCGGTTCTGGGAATGATGCTGATTCCGTGGTCCGCAGCTTTCAGGATTCAATCTTGGCTCTCCAAGCAACGCGTGGACCAGTCCTTGGTTCATGTGGATTTCGATTTGGGTAGTCGGTGGTTGACTCGGGCGGTTATTGAAGGTGGCGATTGGGTTCGCGTCGAGCTTCCGCTTAACATTACGGGACTTCCTCCCGGCATGACTGCAAAACCGGAAGGATTCTCCGTACAACTCCAGGCGCCAGATGGGACGATGTGGCAAGCAGACCAACTTCCATTGAGGCATACAAGCAACATGGGCCAAGAGTTTTCACTGCAGACTACCTTAGATGGTGCGTTCTACAGGAAGGTCAAGGAAGCACCGATAAAAGTTCGCGGGTCGTTGTATCTGACGCTATTCGGCAACCGGCAAACGGCGCGTGTCCCCTTCGGAGACCGGTCTGTTCCCGTGCGACGCGTTGGTGTGTGTTCAGCAAGCGGAGGAGCCAAGCGGCAAAGCTATTTCCTGATTTGCAGTTCTGCGTTTCGATTTCCGTCCGTGCTGGTCTCCTATAGCTTCATACAACCCGCGAAGGAAGGGGTCCAAGACGTGAGGTCTTCTACACAGCCTCGAGCGATCTCGTATTCCCCGTTCCCGGCTGAGCTCGGCATCAGCCCGGTAAGCCAAGACTTTACGTTCTCAACTGTCCATGTGCCGTTGGCAGAGGCTAGGGTAGAAACGGTGGAAGCGCTCGCTCACATTCGGCGGAATTTTGAGATCGACAACCTGCGGCTCGGTGATTTTGAAGTGCGCCCTGCGGCTGTCTTGCCTTAATACCGGGTTGGTCGCGGGAAAGGTATCAACGCACTAACGTTGCCGGATGCGTTTGGGCGTACTAGCGATGCGCGTAGACCCGATGGTCGCGCTGCGCCACGAGTATAACTAACCGGGAGTTAGCCCGCCGAAGCCAGGGCCGAGATTTACTGGTGATAAAAGGGGGGGTGGGCTTTGAAAACGTTCTAGCGCATCGCGCGCGTGGCGCGAACACTCGTGCGTGGTATGCCAGTCGCGGTTCGCATCCCCAATTCATCAAGTCTAGGAGAAGTCGTCGAGATAGAGTCTATAGCAGAGCGTGCCACTTCGCGCCAGTCGGCTTGAAGAAAACGAGTAGGAGTTTCTTCGCGCAGCCCGTCTATGTACAATCTAGGCTCAATCGCGTGATCGGTTCACGCAGAGCGGAAGCTGCCGAGCAGGCGGTATGCCATGCGCCACGCGTTTTTGCTTGCCGGATTGATGCTAGCCACGGTCGCCTATACTTTTGGCGATCTCGACAGTATCTTTGTCGCTGACCCCAATCATCCCGCGATCGAATACAACACACGGCCCTTGAAAGACCCCGTCTCAGAGTTGAATCGTAAGATCCAGGCAGGTCAGGTTCGGCTCAATTTCGATGAAGCCCAAGGTTACCTGCGGTCTGTTCTTGGAGCACTTAGCATTCCGATTGAATCGCAAATCGTCGTCTTCTCTAAGACCAGCGTTCAGATGTTCCGGATCAACCCGCACAATCCGCGCACTCTGTACTACAACGACTCAGTCGCGGTCGGTTGGGTTCGCGGTGGTCCGATAGTTGAACTGGCCGCAGAGGATCCTAAGCAAGGTGTAATCTTCTTCACGTTGGATCAGAAGCCGACCGAGAAGCCGCAATTCAGGCGTCAGGACGCATGTTTGAACTGCCACGTTGCGTATGCAAGTCTCGGCGTTCCAGGGATGTTAGTTCGCAGCGTGTTTCCTGGGCCTGACGGTACGCCGATGCGCGAGTTAGGCGATTATATTACTGACGATCGCAGCCCTGTCGAGCAACGCTGGGGAGGCTGGTACGTAACGGGAAGGACTGGCTCGATCCGGCACATGGGCAACGCGATCGTCACCGATGTGGCCAGACCGGAATCCATGGTGGCCGACCAGGCCCTCAATCTGAAATCGCTCAATGGAAAGTTTGATACGGACGGCTATCTTTCTCCGTATAGCGACATTGTTGGGTTAATGGTTTTCGAACATCAGATGCACATGGTCAATCTATTCACCCGTGTGGGTTGGGAGGTACGCCTGGCACAGTATCAGGAGCGGATTGACAAAGCTCTGGAAAGCCAGGTTGTAACGGACGGACTTCTCCGCGACATGGCCCGCGAACTCGTGGACTACATGCTGTTCGTGGATGAAGCTTCGCTCGGCGACAAAATTCAGGGCACTTCGGGTTTCACCGAGACGTTCTCTGCGGAGGGTCCGCGCGACAGCAAGGGACGCTCGTTGCGCCAATTCGACCTGCAACGGCGACTCATGCGTTATCCTTGCAGCTACATGATCTACTCGGAGGCCTTCGACGGCATGCCAGATCAAGCCAGAGAAGCAGCCTACAAGCGAATGTGGCAGATTCTTTCAGGCGAAGAAAAGACCCATAAGTATTCCAAACTCTCTCTCGCCGACCGCCAAGCCATCGTGGAAATCTTGCGAGAAACCAAAAAGGGTCTGCCGGATTACTTCCAGCCAGTCACGCATTGATGTCTTCCGGCGTTCACAGGGATCTCACTTCCCTGTGTATCGCGCGCTACCCATAAATATGAAACGGTCCACAAGTCCGCATGGAGGAAGTGATGCGCCACTGAATGTTGCAGTTTCCGAACAATCCAGGAAGGTAGTCGGTTCGGTCAACACTACCGCGTCCATTTCCCATGTGGGCGGAGCAAAGGGCCGTTCACGCAAGCTATCAGTAACTTGGCTGGAGCGACGCCTTGTCACTCCGTCAATCGAGACGCGCGCGAAATCAGGAGATTGCTAACCCCAGAAACTGCGAGTCCGCACTTTTCGCACCAGACCGCGAATAACCCGCTCGTTGAAAGTGCCAAAAGGCTGGTCCGTCGTGAGGTAAGTCCACGTGGCACCGCGTTGAGAAGGATCAATGCTGCTGGTTTCGGCTTGAGCGAGGCGCTTCGGAATCTCGTCGGTGATATCTGCCTGAAGTTGCCTGTAGAGTTTGTCGATCGCCATGAGATATTCGTGCAGTGGATCCCGGCCGCCCCACGAGACCCAGTGAATCCCTTCACGAAGTTCGGCAACCGTTGCAAGGTGTTCGGACCAGAGATCATCAATGGTGATCAGTGAAACCAATCTTTCGAGTTCCGAGAAACATGGAGTTGTGCCACTGAGCAGGGATCGTCGTCGCTGCTGAACCGCCTGTCGCTGCCCCTCCACTACACTCTCATACTTTTGAAGAAATCTTCGAATGTCAAGATTCTGGCCTTCCACAAGCCGCTGGATGCTTTCCGGCTCATGGCGTAGTCTGGGATTGTCGATACCGTATTTGACAAGCAAATCGTCTTCCAGTGAAACGAAGAATCGGGACACGCCGGGATCACCCTGGCGCCCCCCACGGCCGCGAAGTTGATTGTCGATGCGGCGGCTTTCGTGCCTGTTGGTTCCGATGACGTACAATCCACCCAGTGCCGTGACGCCTTCGGCGAGCCGAATGTCCGTCCCGCGTCCGGCCATGTTAGTGGAGACAGTTACTGCTCCCAGTTCGCCCGCACGAGCAATAATCCTGGCTTCTTCTTCCTCGTTGCGAGCATTCAGGACTTCGTGTGGTATGTCTTTCAGGGAGGCGCTCAGCCGTTCGGATTCCTGAACGCTCACAGTTCCAACCAGAACTGGCTGACCGGTCAAATGCACGCGGCGGATTTCCTCAATGACGGCCCGCTCTTTCTCTTGCTTGGTTCGAAACAGAACGTCCGGATGGTCCACGCGGATCACCGGTCGGTTTGTCGGAATGACTTCGACATCCAGTTCGTAGATGCCACGGAACTCCTCGGCCTGGGTGGCAGCCGTACCCGTCATGCCGCACACCCTGGGATAGAGGGCGATGAGATTCTGCAGCGTGATCGATCCCAGAACCTTACCCTGCACCTTGGGCGCAACGGCTTCTTTGGCTTCGATGGCCGTATGCAATCCGGCCGGCCACCGTCTATGTTGCACAATGCGCCCCTTGAATTCATCGACAGATTCGACCGCGCCGTCTTTCACTAGGTAGTCGACGCCGCGCCGAAGCAATGCGTGCGCGTGCAACGAGTCCTGAACAGCGGTCAGCAATCTGAGATTGTCCTCAACAAAAAGATTGCCGCAGGCGAAGGCAGACTCCACGGCGTGAATCCCGGCGTCCGTCAGTGCAATGTTTCGTCCGTATTCATCCAAGGTGTAGTGAAGGCCACGTTGGAATTGTCGCGCCAGGCCATCGACACGATAGGCCAGGAAGTTTTCGTCAGGTTTACCGCCTGCGATGACCAGCGGGATGCGAGCTTCGTCGATGAGAATCGAGTCGGCTTCGTCAATCACAGCTACCGCAAACGGCCGATGCACTTGCTGACGTGGATAGAGAGCCAGTTGGTCCCGGAGGTAGTCGAAGCCCACCTCATTTGCGGTGGCGTAGGTAATATCACACGCATAAGCGCATTGGCGGTCCTCGATGCTCATGGCTTGCTGGACGCAGCCCACAGAGAGCCCGAGGAACTGGTAGATGCCGCCCATCCATCTTGCATCCCGGCGAGCCAGATAGTCGTTCACCGTCATCACGTGGACGCCCTGGCGCGCCCTCGCATACCAGGCAACCGCTGGGACTGCGGCAAGGGTCTTCCCCTCACCTGTTTGCATCTCGGCAATCTTTTCACTTGTGAGAGCCATTGCACCTTGGAGCTGCACCTCGAACATTTCCTCTCCTAGCACTCGCGAGGCCACCGACGCCGTTACCGCGATAGAATCCAACAGATCATCGGCCCGCGCGAACGCGGCTCTCAAAGCATCGTCACCCAGTTGTGCGAACTCTCTGCGGCGCTGACTGATCAGGTGGATGCTGGATTCGGCTGAATCTGAACCTGAAAATAAAGATCGCAAGAATCGGCGCACGGCTGCTCTCCTCCTCTGCCAAGATTCGAATGTTTGGAATGCAGTTAGGCGAGGGAAGAGAACGGCGGCGGACGTTGATAGTTAGTAGGCCGGAATACGCAAGCGCTTTCGAGAAGCTCGTACTGGGACGGCCCCGTGGGATGCTGGAATTCGTGTACTAAATTTGTTCGGTCGGCTTCGGACCGCTGCTCGCAGTTCGTCTCGGAAAACCAGACAATAGCGCAAACTTCCGCACTTCCCTGCACACGCGTGGCGACCGGCATGCCATTCGCTGTCCCGAGAGTTGCCAGTGCGGCTAGGAGCCAAGGTATTCGACGCTTCTTCACGGGTATTCAGTATGTCATACCAACAGATACGCGGCCACGCTCTTCGTAGTGGTGAGCTTGGTGCTGCTCGCATGGAACAGAGCCGCCAAAACTGCTTACGCGTGACGTACAGTAATCACTTGCCGAGCACTGCCTTCTGCAACTCCTGGTTATCAGGGAAGAGGAGGAGGCCTTTGCGAAGAGTGGCCGTTGCAGAGTTGAAATCTCCAAGAGCGACGTACACCCTTGCAAGCGCCCTGAAGATCGTGGGGTCATAATCCGGATAGAAACGCACAACCCACTCGAAATGTTGACGGGCTAGAGGAAATCGGCCCGTATCAGCATACACTTCACCGAGCTCCAGGTGGCAGGCATAGCTGTAAGGGTCCTTCAGGGTTCCTCTGAGCAGGACTGGTTCAGCCTCTGCGAGATTAGACATCTTTATCCATATCGTTCCCAACCGACAGTATTCGGACGCGGGCGGGTCCGGCATCACGGCCATCCGGTTCATCTGCGCAAGCAGGGCGATACGAAAATCCTTTCGATCCACCGCGAACTCCATTTCATCGGTAAGCGCAGGGAGGAAGTGAGGATGCCGCTTCAGAATCTCGTCGACTAGCAACCGGGCTGAGGTATCCTCGCCGCTACGATGCTCGGCAATGGCGAGCCAGTGCATTGCTTCGGGCGAGTCGGGATCCACCTTAAGGGCGGCCTCGAGAAACGACTTGCCATCGGAAAGGGCGCCTTTCATCAAGGCAAAGCGGCCTTGAACAATGTAATGGAGCGCAGTCTTCGGTTGAGATTCGAGAGCTCTGACAAAACTTCTGACAATCGCCTCGTCACTTAGATCGAGCCCTGTAAAAGCGCCGGCTTCCAGCGCACTTTGGACTTCTGATGGTTCCAAATTCGTCGGCAGCGGTCCGTTGCGGAACTGAGTAATGAGTTCTTGATTCGCAGCAGACAGGTTGGGTGTAAGTACGGTTTGCGGAGCGTGGTATTCGAGGAGAGTGCGGTCGTCCGTGTTCAACGTGCTGCCCGCAGCCAGTTTTCGCACTGCCGAATCGTCCAACAAATAGTAGGCCACGAGTCCTTCGGGTTGATGCACATCAATGAACTCAAAGTCCTTACGGAGAGCTGGGTTTTGCCAGAGCGAGCGGAGGCGGCCGAATTGGAAGCGGGCCGCGTCGGTGCGGCCCAGGAGCAGAAGGTCAGGTTCCTCGGCACGCCAAAGGGTAACTTCGGGAAAGTGAGGCGCGAGACTCGCGATAATCATGCGCAAGTCGGCCGGCGCAAGCGAATATGCTTGCACCCACTGAACGAATTTTCCGCCCGGCGCGAGCTGCCGGCGGACGGCAGCGTAATACTCATCCGTGAACAGCGTGGCGATTCCGGCAATCCAAGGGTTCGATGGCTCGGAAACGATCAGGTCGTACTTTTGGCGAGAAGTAAGGAGGAAGTTTCGCGCGTCATCGAAAATGACGTGAACGCGAGGATCACTCAGGACATTACGGTTGAGGCTTTCAAGATACGGCGCCGCGCGGATCACGGCCGGCTCGATCTCAACGCAATCGATTCTCTCAATGTCAGGATAACGGGCGACGGCCGAGGCGGTCATACCGCTACCAAAGCCGATGATGAGAACGCGCCGAGGCGCAGGTTCAAACGCGGCTCCCAAGTGACCCAAGAGGAGCTGCGTGCGCGCATCACCAGTGGATGCATCTACTTTACCGTTGAGGCGGAGGGTCACGTAGTTATCCGAGCGGAAAACGGCAATCGAGTCGTTTACGCCGTCTGCCGTAAACACGAGATCGCTTGTCGCGGCGATCTCGCCAAGAGTGAGATGACCTTGGTAGGAATTCCCATAAAGTACTGCTGATAGGGAGAGGAGAGCCCGGTTGTAGAAGAAAGAAGAATATCCGACGACGAAGGCAATCAGAAGGCAGAGAAGGTTCATCGCTAAAGGGAGGATGCGGCGTTCGGGTGAGCGCAATTCCAGCGCTACTGCCAATAGCAGATTCACTCCAGCGGCAGCGGCTATCATCCGAAAACTACCCAGCCAAGGAACCAGCCAGAAACCGGTTATCAGTGACCCAACGATGGCGCCAAAAGTGTTTGCGGCATAAGCCCTGCCGACTGTCGCCGACGTGCCAGAGTTGGCGCGCGCGGTACCGTCAAGCAAAACGACAACCGTCGGAAAATTGAAACCAAAAATCGTCGCCACTGGGAGAACAGTCAGGGCACTTGTGACAAGTTGCGCTAGAACCAGCCCGCTAAACGTCTGATGGGTCGCCCGGAGCAAAGGGGGAATGACGGCCGGAATCCAACGAAAGAGAATCAAAGAAGAAAGTGCTGCGATTCCGATCCCGGTTTGCGTACGGGAGAGCGTAGCAAGTGAGACCCGCCCTGAGCTTGCGAAAAAGCGCTGGAAGCATGCGCTGCCAATCACCGTCCCCGCCAGAAATGTCGCGAGCATCAATGTGAACGCATATGTGGAACTGCTGATTGTGATCGCCAAGAGACGCGTCCAAGCAATCTCGTATGCAAAAGCGGTGCTACCTATGACCGCAAACAGAAAAAGCAGGAAAGCAAATGTGGGCTGTTGCGGGTGCGCAGGGGCGGAAGTCGCCAGTGCGTGTGAGCCCTTTCCGCCGCGCTGGTTGCGCGGCTCTTTCGCGATCCGCAGGGCGATCAAACCGGCAAGCATATTAAGAACCACGGCGGAGGCAACGGTCACCCGCAAGCCCAATGCGGGAAGCAGGACAAATCCGGAGACCAACGCCCCGGCAACCGCCCCCAGCGTATTGACCCAATAGAGCTGACTGACTCGCATGCCCAGTTCGGCAGAATTCCGGGTCAGGCCGCGAACGAGGATTGGAAGTGTGCCCCCCATGAAGAAGGTCGGAATGAACAGCACCACGGTTGCGCCGAAAAATCTCAGCGCGAGCAGAAGCGGCTGCAGGCCACTAACGGTCGGATACACCGCCACATAGAGAGAACGCACGCCAGCAAGGCCTGCGAGTGAGAAGGCTCCTGTCGCGGCGACCAGAAACTCGATCCATGCATACAAGACGACAGGTTCGGAGCGATGTTCGCTCCAGGGACCAATATAAGCACTGCCGGCGGCAAGGCCAGCCATAAAGACAGCGATCACGGTGGCGATCGCATAGACAGTGTGTCCGAAGATCAACCCCAGGGCTTTGCCCCAAGCCACTTGGTAGATGAGACCCGCTGCGCCAGAGAAAAAGAAACAGGCCAGAATGGGAAGAAATTTCTGCCGTGGAAGCGATTGTGTTCTCATTGTCGATAATTAGCTGCGTATTCTGAGCGCGTCAATAATAACGTAGGGGATAGGCACGAGTGGAGTTGTCAATGAATCCTGGGGGGATGTAAATGCGCTGATGAATTTATTCGCGCCCCGATCTACTCGATCCCCGTTTCTGGACTACGACGGACGCAAGTCTCCCGGAATAGCCATTGTTGCGGCGAATCGTCGTCATCCTTGCAGCCCGTAGATTTTCTTTGAACCTTTTGGCATACTAAGACGTCTATGTATTGTGAGGACTGAGTATTCCAAAGCCTGACTCACTTCAAGGTTCGCTCGATCTGCTCGTATTGAAGATTCTCTCGCGCCGGGTGCGGCTACACGGCTATGCCATTATGTCCGCAATCCAGAACATGTCCCGCGAAGTGCTCCGCGTCGAGGAA